>ERZ1026776.45-NODE-45-length-85333-cov-17.039002_pt1 | contig 85333 bp, 54 predicted proteins | sample MGYA00380125_ERZ1026776 | MGnify/ENA primary metagenome ERZ1026776 (study PRJEB33269, sample SAMEA4719761) | human gut metagenome | biome: human-associated habitat; feature: organic feature; material: feces | place: Cameroon | collected 2013-10 ...
CACCGGGAGACCTTACATCGAGGAAGGATGTTCCGTTCGCCGTGGGCGTTCGTGGTTTCTTCACTAACTCTCAATTTGTATCAGTAGTACATTGCTCCCTGCAAAAATTCCCAGAAATAATACAGTCCGCATACCAAGTGCCATAGATAGGCGAGCCACTGCAAGGCAATCACTGCCTTTTTCTTCCCTGTATCTGCTTTCACCGTCGCGCGCAACAGCACCAACAGCGCTCCCACAAATGCGAAGAAGATTCCATACATATATCCCCAGGAGAAATTAAAATCCATCTCCCGGAAGCCTTTTTCATACAGGCAGAACGCCATGAGAAAACTCATCACGTACACCTGCCAGGAGAACCGGTAAATACTGTCTCTGCGAAGTTCCTTATAATTCAGCAGGAGCACCAGCAGAGGGAATCCGATTGCCAGCCCGATCGCCAGGGGTATATTATCGCAATACTGCATCCAGACATGCCCGAAAGTAAATCCGATGCCGCCCTCCTGTCCTTCCTGCGGTACGAATACGCCGCGGAACTGGTACAGCAGATCAATAAATGTGGGGATAAAGCACACTCCCAGCCAGATCGTAGGAAGGAAATTCCGGAATTTGCTCCGGAGCATTCTCCATACCATCAGGATTCCGGCAGCTCCTACCAGCACAATCGTAAAGCTCGGTTTCGCCATGGTAGCAAGCAACAGATACAGTGCAAAGAGAATGTAATCTCTGCTGTGTTCCTTCCAGGCATTTTTCTGCTCATATACAGGCAACAGCTCTCCGTATTTGAAAAATGCGAGAATCGCAAAAGGTCGTGCTGCCATATACGTCGCATTGTGGAACGGGTTCGCTGTAAATACGCCCAGATACTTATATTTGATCCCTGGCAGATAGATACCTGTGGGCGGATAGACCATGGATACGAAAAACAGAGATACCGCCACTGTTCCGGTCAGCACATCCGCAAGCCACTCTTTTCCGGGCAGATTCCTTTGCAGGTCCGCACCTACATGCTTATCCAGCATAACTTTCAGGCATACCATCGCTCCGCTGTTTAACAACAGCGTTGCCAGTGCCATCGCCAGTTCCGCTCCGTTGTTCATGGAGGCGGTCACGAGATGAATCAGCGCTGCCAGCTTGAACAGGATCGGATAAGGGAAGCTGTATCCGCTGTCTTGTCCCTGCATTTCCAGAATGTATGCCTTCATGTCTGAATGATACAGACCGGATCCCAGCATACTTTCCACGCTTTGGCGGTAAAACAGAGCAAACGTGACCGCTGATGCTATCAGTATCAGTGCTGCAAACAGTAATGTTCCTATACTATTTTTGTTATTTCTACTGTTTTTTTTACTGCTATTGCTTTCCGCTTGTTGCTTCTTATTTTTCATGTTCTGCATATTCTTGTTTGTACTGTCCCTATTTTAACTTTGTGTAGTATGCCACTACTTTTTTCACTGCGTGGATCACATCCTCCACATCGTCATCCGTCAGGCCGTAGTACAGAGGAATACTCATGACCTCGTTGTAATATTTCTCCGCGTTAGGACATAATCCCTTCTCGTATCCCAGTTTTTCATAATAAGAATGCCAGTAAACCGGCAGGTAATGCACCTGCGGGCAGGTGTGCTCCGCATACAGCGCATCGAAGAACTGTCGTCTGTCACAGTTCAGATTCTCCAGATTCAGATGCAGAACATACAGATGCCAGGTCGTATCGGACTCCGGAATCTCTTTCTGTAAGATCAGCTCCGGCATCTTGCCGAATGCTTCATCGTAGCGCTTCTTGATCTCTTTTCTGCGTGCCCGGAACATCGGAAGCTTTTTCAGCTGGCTTAACAGAAGCGCTGCCTGGAAATCCGTCATACGATAGTTGAAGCCCAGCTCTACCTGCTCGTTGTACCACAGTGCATCGGTAGGATGTACCATTTCTTCCGGATCTCTGGTAATGCCGTGAGTACGCAGTCTCATCAGATGACGATACAGCTTTTCATCGTTGGTCGTGATCGCTCCGCCTTCTCCGCCGGTCACTGTCTTCACCGGATGGAAGCTGAAGCAGGTCATATCAGCCAGGCTGCCTACCGGCTGTCCCTTATACGTAGTGCCGATGGCATGTGCCGCATCCTCAATGAGGAGCAGATTGTGCTCCTTGCAGATTGCGCGGATCTCATCCAGTTCCACTGCCTGACCGGTGAAATCTACCGCAACAATAGCCTTGGTCCTCGGAGTGATCAGCTTGCGAATCGATGCCGGATCGATATTATAGGTCTCGGGATCGATATCTGCGAATACCGGCTTAGCCCCTGCGTACAGTACGCAGTTGGAGGATGCCGCAAAAGTGATGGAGCTTACGATAACCTCATCTCCCTCGCCGAATCCTGCTGCCAGTGCTGCCAGATGCAGTGCTGCCGTACCGTTGCATACCACTACTGCATATTTTGCATGGGTCAGTTCACACAGATGCTCCTCCAGTTCCTTCACTTTCGGTCCGCAGGTGATCAGATCGCTGGTCATTACTGCTGCCACCGCATCCACATCTGCCTGATCAATATACTGTCTTCCGTAGAAGATCTTATTCTCTCTTACAGGTTTTCCACCAAAAATAGCTAATTCTTCCATAGCTGCCTCCTGTCCGTTGTCTTATACTCTGTATTATTTATGGATTCTAATGCTTATCAGCTGTTTCCTTTTCATTGTATACTGATTTATCTTAACATATTGCGGTAAGAAAAACAACAATGCTATAATAGAGTTGTTTCTACTACGAATTGCTTTGTATTTACTTTGCACTTACTTTCGGAAAGGATCCGCATACTCTTATGAAGGAAAAACATAGATCACCCTTAAAACTTATCCTTGGTATTGTTACCGTTTTTCTGCTGTTATTGCTGTTAGGCGCAGGAATTCTCTACCTGAAAATACAGGAACCCGCAAAACGCTCCGCGGATTTTGCCCGTCTGCAGCAGGAATCTTACCAGGGGGTCTTCTTCTCCATGTGTGCACCGGAAGCATTTCCCGAGGATATCTATCCCACCTATATGGGCTATGATGCCGTAGGCTGTTCCCATCGCATTGCCTCCTTCTCCGATCTGTCCGACTACCTGGAGACAGCTTTTTCCTCCGATAACGAGGTCACCCATGTCTTCCTGATGCTGGATCCTCTGCTCCTGTGGGACAGCAGTCTGCACCGGGATGCGCAGTTTGCCGCCTCCCTGGAAGAAAAACTTTTGGCATACATAGATACCTATGCCGGTGCGGAATTCACTGTTATTTTCTCTGCACCTTCCCTCGCCTACTGGCAGTCCCATGCTGACGGGGCATCCGATACCTACTGCAATGTGATCCGGGTGCTTGCCGCTCCTCTGTCCGCCAGAGAAAATGTCACTCTGTATTTTCCGGCACAGGAAGAATGGCTCATTTCCAATCCCGATGCCTACGACACTCCCAGGGAGTTAAATGCTGTCGCCGCCCGCTCCACCATGCTTTTAATACTGAGCGGTGCCATGCAGTACCGGAATACAGAAGACTACAATAGTCTGGATCATTTTTCCGCACTGGTGCAGCAGGCAGTCTCTTCCCCGGCCACCTATCCCGACCTGTCCGATTACGATCTCGTATTTTTCGGTGACAGCGTCATGGGTAATTACAAGGATTTCGCCTCCATCCCCGGAGTCATCGGTGCCCTGACCGGTGCCAAAGTGCATAACCTCGCTGTCGGCGGCTCCTCCGCCACCCGGAGCAATGGGGAAAATGCGTCCTTTAACGAGGTCGTTGGATACCTTGTAAGCACATCAAGTCTCTCGCTGCCTGCCGATGACAAACTGTGCTTTATTATCAACTATGGTCTGAATGATTATTTTGAGGGATATCCTCTGGAAAAATATTGTGACGGGCTGCGCACCGGCATCCGCACCTTGCAGGAAGTCTATCCGAATGCCCATATTCTCGTGATCTCTTCCAACTATATTCTATCTTTTGAAAAGGGTACCGCCCCGAAGGGAGACGAAGGCAACGTACTGGCAGACTATGTTACTGCCGCGGAAGAGACCGCTGCCGCTGAGGGCGTTGATTTCCTGAATATTAATGAGGTACTGCAGTGGGATGCTGATAATGCCGCAGAGTATCTGGCGGATGCCATCCATCCCAATGAAGAGGGACGGTGGCTGTTCGGCGTGGCGGTGGTAGAAGAATATTATTCGCCTTTTTCAAAGGCATCATCTATGTATTGACTCAGGAGAATATTCATGCGGATATAAAAATCTTTTTCTTCCGCCGTCAGCTTACCCTGCTGAAATAACAGGTTCATTCTGTCCAAAGATTCCCGCATCCGTTCAATTTTCCAATAGAGATCCGTCCGGCGAATATCAAAATGGAGCATCTCACAGATACTTTCTCCTACAGGGGTTATCCCCTCTATATAACCATCTTCGTTTCTTTTAAGGTGCTTATCGTATTCTTCCGTTGTCGGATCTACAAAACCTTTTATTCCATCGTTCGGCTTATCCTTGTCCTCTGTCGGCCATTTATCAGACTTTGAGAGATTGCATTTGGGACATGCCAGCACCAGATTATAATAATCATTTTTCCGCGATTCATCCAAACTTTTCGGGACAAAATGGTCTATGTGGAATTTCTCATGCATGACTTTTCCGTTTTTTCCGCAATATCCGCATAAAAACTGAAAGTCCTCCTCTAAAATCTCTCTTGCATCCCGGTAATGTTCAAGTTTTCCGATATTTTCTCTTCGCCTTAATACTTTATCCCCATGTACTCTCAAAATGCCGACCTCTATTCTTCGGTATACTTTTTTACAATTGCTTCTCCCACGCGTAATAAATCGTCCAAATCTTTTTCGAAAGAAGACGACAGCATCTTTTGGGGAAGATTTTCAACCATTCCATAAGAAGATAATACTTTATAAAGCGATAGGAATTCTTCTTCATCCGCGCCGAGTTTTCCACTCTTTTTTAATTCCAATAATTCTTTATATCTCTCAATCTTCTGTTCACGGCGCACACGATATACCTTTGCACTATTTCTCAACACATCAATAAAATCCTGCAATTCCTTTATCTTTTGCGGATCATCCGCTTCCGTATTGAAAACTGTCTTCTGGAAGGTATTTCGATCTGTTACCAGACCATCCGATATCAGTTCCCTGTCTACCCCGGTCAGTATAAAACATTCCAGATCCCTGACATGATCATTAATATAATTGATCAGTGTAGTTCCGTTGAATCCAAAATTTCCGGCCATCCGATAATCAATCAGTAAGACATCTATCTGTTCCGCATATATTTTTTCCAGAAAATCTTCTTTTGTTTTACAATCTTTTAAAAATATAAGTTCAATATCCGGACTCAGACGCTTTAATTTACGGTCGTAATATTCATATTGCGTTGTCTCATCATCTATATAACCAACTCTATACATGAAATCTGTTACCCTCCTAAACTGATTTTAATATAAAATCCGGTGTCATGCCGAAGATTCTCACTCAAATCCCAGGCTCCACTGTACTCCAGTGTCGTTTGAGCTACAATCCACATTCCCATACCTGTTCCGTCTTCTTCCTCTCCCGCCAGCCGCTTACTGCTTTCGAAAGCTTCCATGATACGCTCCAGATTTTCCTTGTACTTTGGAAGCAGTCCCCAGCCGGTATCCTTGTAATCTATCAAAAATCCCGTTTCATCAGAAGAAATTGTCAGAATGATCTCTTTTTTCTCCAATACTTCTCCTGTCTCCCTGTCAAATGAAGCCATACTATTAGAAATAAGATTGCTGATAATATTCTCAACATCAAATTCAAAACAGGTAAATACAATATCCGGATCGCATTGCCACTTCAATGTTACTCCATTTTTATCCAATATTCCTTCCCAGGTCTTCAAAAATTCTTCCAGCATTTCATGGATATTATGCTTTTTCCGCAGGCGCTTATCCTTTTTGATGCTTTCTATCGTAATTCGGAACCATTCTTTAAAATGCTTCTTGATACCGATAGATTCTTTAATATTCGTTATCGCCAGTGAAACATTATTCTCATAGGTCAGTGCCTCATACGCAGAATCCAGTTCTCTTCCTATATTATTAATCAAAGTATGAATTTCATGCATGAACATATTGGTCACAATGCCTGTAGTTGCGAGAGTCTGCAGCATCTTGACCTCATCCTTTAATTCCTGTATGGTTTCTTCCTGCTTCTGCTGCAGTGCACTGATAATCTCCGCAACCTCGACAGGATTCGCAGCAGGGGCTTCTGATTGAGGCTTCTCCTGTGTCTCCGACTTTTCCCGTGTTTCTTTTGCTTCCTGCTCTTCTCTTCTTTTTTCTTCTTCCCACTCCTGTCTTGCTTTCGCAAGTCTCTCTAATTCGGCAATTCTTTTGGCAAGTTCATCCTTTTCTTTTTCGTAAGCTGCCAGCTTCCGGCCAACAAACTGACGATCCCTCTCGAATTCTGAGATGACATACAGCAGAATCTCCTTCAGCTGTACCAGTCCGGGGCCTTCCTGTATACCGTTTCTGTTAGCATCATCTTCCAAATTCGTATTTTTCCTGGAAATCGATATATCTCCCAGTATCTGTTCTGCGCCTACACGCCAGTTGCCCTTAGGATGTCCCAGACCTGCCGGGGATCTATTTTTACGGGCAGCCAGTTCTAACCAGTCGAAATCATTATCTCCATATTCACCATAAGGACGAACTCTGAACTTATCTCTGTATAATTTAATGCCACCAAATTTTTTTACCAGGTTCGCCCTGCCGATAATACTTTTCGTATAAAACTTTTGCTGGTCCTGGGTTGTTTGTGTAATTTTATAGAAATATAAGGTTCCCGCAAAATCCCCGATACAATTTTCTGTATTACAGATTTTTTTAACAGAAAAAGTCTCCCCTTTTATTTTTCCTGCAAAATACCGTTGTTGCTCTTCATCAAATCCTGCTTTTTCATAGACTTCTGCCTCTTCCCCCCGAAAATCAAACTCGTTTCGCAGAATTTGAATTTTAAGCAGATCCTCTTTTACAGAAAAATCAATTTTATAATCAAAAGAGTCTACATTGGCACTGACGATCTCAGCTTCCTCCGGGGAAGTAAAATCGTCAAAAAAATATATTTTAAAATCGTCTGTTACATTAGGTGGCAACAGATTCTCTAAATGCGTCCGCAGGCGCTGCATAACCCTGTCATCCCACTCATCGTGCAGACCTTCCAACCAAAAAACCGTCCCCGTCTCCTTATGAATCAGTGTTTTGACAAGTGCAGACATTTGGGTGTTAAGCCACTCATCTACCTTTGCGTATTCCAACAGTCCCGCATCCGTGTCATATAATCGCGCTTTTACATCGGATATCTTTTTTTCTCCTGCGAAATCTCCCCAGTCTACGATCCATTCCAGTCCACCGGACGAAGAAATCGTCAGCATGTTACACCAATCTGAAATACGATCAAGAGCAAATCTACCGATTCCCTTGGCACCTGTCTGTATTCTCTTCCCAGCAGTAACGTAACTATTTTTTTTCGAGGAATTGCCGATTGTCATCCAATGCTTTCTTATAATGTCTTCCGTCATACCGCAACCGTCATCTATAATACAGATTTTGTTGAGTACGCGACAATTATACAGGCAAAACACATGCGCATCTGCATCATATGCGTTCTTCACAATCTCCAAAACTGCACCTTCCAGTTTGGAAACATTTTCACGGCCAATCAGCCGTGCTGTATAGGCATCTACATTAAATTCAATCTCTCGCTCTCTTTTCCTCATCGTCTTCCCCATTACTCCCAATTGTCAAACGTATAATTTGCAATATCCTTGACGGTCAGCCTCCGGGACTTCCCCGTTGTAAAAATACCTATTAGTTTCAGATAATCATAAAATTCAGCACTTTCCAATATTTTTTTAGCTTCAGCCAGGGTATGCTCCCCCTTTGCAGTGATGAAAAAACCGGCACAGGGTATCGTATCTGCATCTTCTTCCGTCACGTTAACCGTAGATGATATGATAGAAGGCAGCACCAGCTTCTCCTGCGTGATCTTCGTGATAGCCTGACTCCTTCCGTACTCGAACCATTTGGCTGATTTATCTACCGCCCTTTCCCCAAGCTTAGTCTCATATTGTAACAAGTGGGCTGTAGCATAAGGGAATTGCTTCCGAAAATCCTTATCCTCATAATGCATAAGCACACCATTTTCCCATTTATACGGGAAAATGATATACAGATTATCCTGATTTCTCTTTTTTTTGCTCACGGCAGGACGCACCAACGCTGCTTCTACCTTGTCACCGGTCTCTGACTCATAATATTCTCCGTTAAGAGTATATCCTTCCAGCAAAAAGGCTTCATTATACAACGTTGCTATCGTATTGTTCACATCAAAATAAGTTCCAAATTTGAAGGGCTGCCTTTTTGCCCTATACATCTCTTCGAATGCCTCCAAATAGCGTATAAATATCCATTTACTGGATAATCTTTCTTTTAGAATCTCAATCTGTTCTCCTGTTACTTCATCTGTATACGAAAATCTTATACTGGGGGTGTTTTGTATCACCAGTATTGTGGAAGAAGTTGTAATTCCCGGAAATTTTTGTTGGCTGGTATAATCACATATCTTCGCCACATACGGTTTGATCTGCTCCCGTAATTTTCTTGCAAAAACATTTTTATAAATGCTGTACGGAATAATATATGCCATTTTTCCGTTCGGTGTAAGCTCGGTCATACTTTTTTCTATAAATGCATAGTAATAATCAAATTTTCCTTCTGTGCAACAGGTAAAATGCTCTTTCAGGTAATCTCTCTCCCCCTGTTCAATGTCCCGATACACCACATAGGGCGGGTTGCTCAGGACATAGTCAAAGTGTCTGTTAAACGAATTATGCAGATAGTTTCCCTCAATGATATTCCATTTTACCTCTTCAATGCCTAGTTGTGTCGCTACTGCCTGTAGATTCTCCCTGCACTTCGCCGCATGTTTTTCCTCCAGTTCCATGCCGCAGATATCCCGTTCCAGTCCTCTCCGGATCTCTTCATCGGTTCTGCCATCTGCTCTGCAGGATAAAATGTACCTGCGCACAACTCCCATGAGAATATTACCGTCCCCACAGGAATTCTCCAGCACACTCTGCCCATATAAATGTTCTCTGTATTCTACCGCATTAAGCAGTTCTTCTACATACTCCTCCGGAGTGAATATCTTGCAATTATTAGCCATGGTACGACCTTTCGCTTATTTCATTACCCCTAGCATATCAAATTTAGAGTTGGAAGTACAGCATCTGCTTTCCTCTTTGCTCTTCATTGAAAAAATATGCTGCATACTATTATTTTACCCCTTTCTTTGCCACCCGTCCATCTACTTTGATTTACTTTCCAAAACAAATATCATTAATATTCCAAATTAAAATTATGCTTTTCATTCCTTGCAATTACCATTCTCTGTTATTCTACTATTGTCATTGGGAACTATACCTGACCTTCTGCGAAATCATAGATATCTGCTTTTGTTAGTTAATTATAGATATTTTGAGTTAGAATTGTTTTCTGTCTAAAGGATAGCAGGCCTTGTAGTATCCGTCAATATAAAAAATGACCAAACCACCTGCTCTGATTTGGTCATTTTCTTTTTCATTGATTTAGCAATTTCTTCAAAACTTGAATATGCATGTTTTGTATATCATTATCCTCTGTTACTAAAATTGAATTCGGAAACATAACCGAATGATACTATGGATCTATAAACAAGTGTGTGAAGAAGTCAAACTCCTACTGGGATAAATTGAGAGTTCTCTCTTTTTTACTGTCCACGATAATAATCCAATACATTTACAAACGGAATGAATATTTTCCCATTATTAAATATATTTGCTGTAATAGCTTTCAACTTTCCTCGTACCTTGAGAAATTCTTTTCATTATCTATCTGTCCTATGCTTTTGCGATATTATCCTTCCGTATATTGCAATAACATCTTCAAAGCTATGCGAAGCCACTCCTTTTTCTGCTCCGGTAGATTACGGTAGCTTTCTATAATATCCTTCTCCTCCTGTGTCTGCTGGTCTATCACTTCTCTTTCATCAAAAATATCCGTCATAGATATTCCCAACGAATTACAAAGCATCAGCATTGTGTCCAGCTTGGGAATTGTCTTCCCCGACAGGAAACAACTAACCGTAGAGGAAGATAGCCCCGAATATCTGGCAATCTTGTAGGGTGTCGTTCCTCTTTCCTCACACATCCTTTCAAATCTGCGAGCTACCTCCGTGCATTTTTCTTTAGTGTTGTACATATTCATCTACCGCCTTTGTCTTATATTTAGGTCTCTATAATGTACATGGCGGGAATCGACAGAATCTTACAATTTTTTAATTTTTTATAGACTGACCATTCAACTGGTCGTGTATCCTGCTAATTGGCTTTTGAGCTTCACTGTGCTGATCACATACTGCAATAGATATTATTCGGAACAGCGACAGCATTACACCACAAACACATGCCATGATTGCATGCTGCAATGCATTTATTTGTATTGCATTATTTTCAATAATTTCAATGTATTTAGTCAAAATTAAAGGTTCCCCATATTCTTTAATAAGCACTGCAATTAACACTTGTGCTAACACTATGATGAATAAATATTTCAGTACGTATATTGCCGTATACGAGACATACGATACTACCTCTTCCATTTGTTGCCTTTTCTTATCTACATCATTATCATCGTTATCGATATTCTCCGTACTTTTCTCCATCTCAGTCGCTGCTCTTTTTTCATTCTTAATCTTTTTGAATATAGGTAAAAAACGAGGATTGACCACCATTCTTTGCCCAATATACATTATAAACAGAATCAGTATTTCACCACCGATACTTGCCACATCCATATTACCCTCAAGAATGGTTTCCGCAAACAACAAAGAAGCCGTAATTCCAAATGCTAACAAACATACCGTCAATTCCGGAATGAGTTTCCAATTAGGTTTATCCAAAATGAGCCCCCGGTTCTTTCTAACCTCCATTTCCGCCAGCATTCCGCTTATCTTCAAATTCAAAATTGCAAGAACAATATAGTATATCATTCCCCTTCCTCCTTTTCCGTATCCTGATCTTCTGTCACAACAATCCTTTCACTAAGGAATCCTCGCAAATAATTCTCCGCACGATTCTTCAGAAGAAATACATAGCCTCTCTCTTTTTCTTCCCGCATTTTGGTCAGCACCTCATCCCGGTCCTGTGATGAATATATCTTCTTTTCATCTCCTTTGAATTCCCAATCCCAGTAAAACTTTAGTTCCAGATCTTCATAATCTCTGCGCGAAATAATCTTTCCAAGGTTTGTCTTGGCCAGTGTTGACATAATTGCCTCGTATTTTTTCATGCTCTTGGCTTGTTCTTTTTGGTTTCTGCAAATACAGCACATAGCAAATCCGTCATCCACCGTGCATGGCGACAGTTCTAACACATTCAGAAACTGCTGAATATAATCAATCGTCTTCTGTATCTGCAACATGCATTCATTTCTGAACTCTGCATCACTCATATTTTCAAATTGATTCTTTCGAATCTTTATAATATAGTTGCTCTGCATTGACCGAAACAGCATTTGGAAGAATTCATCCATGTCTGTATAGTAATCTTTACTCGTTCTTATATATAAAAAGGAGTCCGCTTTTCTAGTCGAAGCATAACTAAACAAAACCGCCAATCCATCATTAAATAAAGCCAGTAATAAACATATCCAGGCTGTGGTATATGTAGTTTCCTTACGGAAACCATCCAATGCATATTCCAAAGGATCCGAAAGCTGACTTACTTTTTTCTTTGCCTCTGTAAGCCTTTCTTCTGTTTTCTCTTGCAGACCTTCTGTTGCAATAATCCGGTTATAGCTTTCATTTACCATCGACTGTATCTCCTGTTTTTGACGTGATAACTCGGACATTGAAGATGTTTCCAAAGATATGTTCAAATAATTCAGTATTTTATCAATATAATGTTCTTGTTTTTCCTGCTCTTTTTCCTCCATCATTCCCTGTTCTTCCAGTTCAAGGTCCTCCAGCCTCTTCCGCCATTCCAGAATATCCACATAATCATTCAGCCACTCATCTGATAGTATCGTCCCGACGTTAAGCACCTTACATAGATTGTTATTACATTCGATAAGTTTTTGTAAGTCATTTTTTAATTCATATAATTCTGCATTTGTTCTCCCTTCCTGCTCCAGTGGAAAATAGGATTTCAATTCTAAATATTCCGCTTCCGTGTTTCCATCTTCTACTGCTCCGTATTTTTTCAGCACTTCCGTAGCATCCACACAAAACTGCTGTAAATCGTTTCTTTCGTTCGTCGCTGTATCCAGCATATTGCTTAAATTTATATATTCCGGATCCGCGCTGGTTACTGTAGTGGACTTGGGTTCACCATTTTCTGTTGTCTCATGTATTACACTCACAATATTTATCTCGGGTTCTCCGGTTTTTTCTATTCTCTCATCTAAAACCTTTATTACTCCTTCCGCATTTCTTACTTCCATTTCTGCTGTCGAAATAATGTATACCGCATTGGCATACAATTCTTCGTCTTCAGGCTCTCTTGCTTTTAATTCTTCCAGTGCTGTCTCGTATGCATCAGTATAGCCTTTTTTTGCTTCGTCATATTCCGCTTTTGGAGACCGATTCCCTATGTATAATCCGGTATACGAAAAAAGTATAGAAATTATCAAAAGCAGTACCATTATGAGTCTGGTCGCGTGCCTCTTTTTTCCGTGCCGAAATGCTGTATTTGCACTGACAAGCAGTCCCAACTGAATCACTTATGCGATGATAAACGGTGCCTCATAAAAAAGGCCCGAAAAGTATAGCGCATTTCCCTCATAAGTTGAGAAAAAAGAGACAACTTCCAGCAGAAATGCCACCAGCATAAATATGTGTTCCTCTTGATAATCTCTGGCCAGGTTAGAGTTCATTTGTGTCAGAGTTCTCCAGACTTCATCAAAAATCACGAACTTTTTATGTATGCCTTTCGGCGCAAATAATTTACTTATCGATTTTTTCCATAAATTCCGTATCCCTTTTCGAAACCATTCTACACCTTTTCTCCAGTTGTCCTGAATACACATTATTGTTTTCTCCAAAATGTGAATCGGTAAATAAATAACGTTAAAAAAGATGTTGATGATTGCTTCCAGCAGCTTTTGCATTCTTTTGTCGTCCATCGTAGACCTCCTCGCAGTTTTCTTTATTAACGAGCTCCATAAGCTTATCTGCAAGTCTTTATGTTCCTCAAGTTTGTGTCTGCTATGTTCGTCGAATTTTGTCATTTATGCTCGCGCACATACTATAGTCACAGTCTATTTTTAACAAAAGTCCGCATCCCAAATTTGAGGGATGCAGGCTTCTGCATGAATACATTATATATTTTTAATTTTTGTTTTTATAATATCCCCTGGACAACAAAATTTTTCTCATAATATCATCTGCCTTTTTACTTACTTTATTATATCTGTATGCATATGATTCAGACCTTAAAAGCATCAAAAAACTATATATATCCTCCTTTTTCTTTATATATTTTTCTGCCATATTGAAAACCATTGTTTCTTTCAAAAAATGCATTTTACAGGAATTACTGCTTCCTGTTATTTCATTGATGATATTATTATAATCTTCGGAAACCTTTCCAATCTCTTTCAGCTTTTCTTCGCTAATAGCAATGGTGGAATAATTTAAAAACAACGACGGTGCTACAGCTTTCAAGTCCTGCTCTGCTAAAGGTTCCTGACTTAATAACATTCTTAATACTGTTGGTCTCCGATCTTCATTTGAAGATGACGAAGAAAGCGCTTCTGCAATTCTACAATTCTGTTTACCATAATTTATCTTAAAAAAGCGAAACATAATAAAACAGAATTCACAAATATCCTCACTATACATAATACAATTCACACTGGATACCGCCGGCGAAATAGAGGCTACACCTTCATATAATTTATAATTAGTGTTACCGAACTCATCTACAATATTTGTGTCAATTTTTAAAGTTGCTTTGCAATAGTTTTTCTCCGCCTTAAGTTGAAGAATCCCCTTCACCATCTTCCCATCATCTTTATTCTGCGCTGAATCAGTTGGATAAAAATAGCAGTAATAGTTCTGCAAATACCCCTTAAACATGGTATTGGATGGGTCTGTTATCAAATTGCCATTTTCAAACTTCTTCCATTGCAATATTGCTTGTTCATTCTCAAATTCTTCCTCTTCCTGCCGCTCCTCCGACGCATCTTTTGCTTTATCCCTACAATTCTTCAATATTGCCTGAATATTCAAATAGTCTTTATGTTCTCTTGTATCATTTCTTATATATTCACTTGCATTAAAATCTTCTGAAACCAGATTTTGAAGAGTAATGCCAAAGAAATCACAACAGCTCAACAAAAAGGCCGCGGAAATGTACTTAGGCTCTCTTAAGATTTTATTAAAATAGCTCCTCGTAACAGATATTTTTTCTTCTGCCATCTTTTGGCAAAATTGCCGTTGTGATAACCCTCTGGCTTCCAGTAACTTTTCCAAGTTTTTGCTGACCGTTGTATTTACAGAGTCTACAACTTCTTTATATTTTTTATCTACCTCATCCATTTTCCCAAGCCTCCTTTATCAATATATAGATTATTATATGGCATGCTATTGCTTGGTTCAATTGTGTTATTTTGACATAGTGCTTTCGATTTATCGAAATACTACATGCTTTTAATTAATTATAAAAATTTCTATGATATTATGAAACTTATTCAAAACAACTTTTATTCACTTAGATTATCTGCTATCCGTATTCCTTCAATTTTTCTAATACTATAATTGCAGTCATCCACTCCGATTATTTTTTGTTCATTTCTATAAACCAGAATCTCATTTCCAACCTTTTCACTTCTATGCAATACATAATGTTCATGGTCGCTATAAGTAATAATATAATTGCCTTCATTAACCATACGAACTTCACGTTGATTTTCAAATTGTTTACTTCCGGTATAATAAAGAGCAGCCAGAACAAAACTGCTTAAGACGCAGCCAACCAAAATAAAAATTCCCAATTTTTCTTTCCAATCTTTACGCCGTGACGCATCATCCCCCTTTTGCAATTTATAAGTACCGTACATAACTGTTTCCATACCAAAAAGAACAATGTCTATTGCGCAAAAATTTATAAATTTAATATCCAAATGGGTCATTACGCATATAACCAAAGAAAATGGGAAATTCGCAATTGCAAGCATAAAAAAACTTAGCAAAAAACTTTTTGTTACTTTTCCTATTGCGAAAAAAATTTTTTTCAGCCAGGTACCTTCTTTATTCCTTATCTGCTCCCCAACTTTCTTGTATGTTTCATCCAGCATTCCAAATATGTATACTATTAAAAGAATAATTCCCCCATAAAATATTACCTGAAAAAGATTGCCTTCATAGTTTATTTCCAGAATGTTGGCGTCAATATTTAATTCCTTGAAATATCCCATCCAATACACATAAATCATAAGCCGCATTCCTGCATATACTATACTCAAAAATGTGGTTGCCATTGCTAACGCCACCGGAAAGTTTTCTTTTATGATTTTCCAAAGTCTTCTCATCTCTAGTCTTAACTCCTATGTTTTTCTGTTGTTTATCTCGTGTAAATTAGTTTGCTTCTTCTATATATTATACTGTCTTTTTCCTTCAGATTGTTTCGATACAATCACATTTGTATTTCGATTTATCGAAATGTGAACTTGGCAAAGACCAAACTGTAAATATATGTAGAATTGTTCCTCCTAAAAGAATGAGCTCCATAGATATTCTCAGTAGTATTGAAATATATAGTAAACGACAAATTCTACGCCGCCTTTATAAGTACGTGGTTTTCGGCATTTTTCTGATTAAAATCCCATTTACCCAGTTAGGTTTGCAAACATTGTGATTGATCCAAGTAAACTACTTTGAAAAACTAATAGTTTTTCGTATCTTTTAAATAATGTGCAGCATAAGAAATAACTAATCAAGACGAATGCTTTGACTTTTATGTATAATGTGTCCTAAATCGCAAAGGAAATAGTATGCATTGTTTATTATAGTAAATAGGTTTAATTTTTAATTGCTAGTTAAAAGCACCTCCCTTTAATACTAATATTTAGTGAATTATATGATTAGATTTAGATAATGCCTTGATATAAAACATTATTATAAACTATTTTTAATTACAAAAATCAATCTAAAATTTAAACAATTAATCATTCGCTGAGAATCACCCCTTCTCTATAGTTAAGGAAAAAATTATAGCCTCGATATTTTTTATATTTCTATTAAAAATTTTTGATATGGCATGTGTTTTTGAGAATAACTGTTCAGCAAATATTTTAAGGTCTCTTCAGGAATCCCCAAGCCAACACTATAATTTTTTCTGAAGGTGTTTTAATTCCTTTTTCTATTTCGGTAATATATGATTTTGAAATTTTTGTTTTCTCCGATAAAATAGTAATTGAAGGATCATATGATATTCGCAATAGCCTTAATATTTCGCCAACATTATTATCCGATTTATTCTCTGTCCTTGACATTATTGTGCCCTCCTTTCTACAAACATGTTTTAATAATATTCGTTTTTAGGCAATTTACAAAAGTGGAGGAGCATCTGTATATATAGCATTACATTAATAAAAGTGAGCCCCTGTACACCATTTACCCTGAAAAATATGAAAACACTAGATATTTTTTTGATTTTGAAAACGAATATGCTATTGATAAATAAATTGAAATGATATAATAGAGAAAAGTATTGTAACTAAATAAATTAGATATTTTATTTAAAGCATATATTTTTGAAAAGAAAGAGGAATACACATGAATGCATTTGAAGTTACAGAAATAAAACAAATATGGGATATCTTCTTTATGCCACTTATGAGTACAGTATCAGTTTTTTTTATTTGCCTATGTCCTATTCGGTAAAGAGTGTATTCATACTATGTATGAAAAGTACCAGCTCGTAAAAATAGATGAAGTATATTACAGAAAGAAATACATAAAGATAAAAAATGATGCAGAAAAGGCAAGAGAAAAATTCCTTCTATTGCCTATAAGGTGCATAAGTCAAAAAGCAATAACAGCTGTACAGAATCCAGTAGTATTCATTACATGTTTATTCTTAGTAGTATACATTGTTTATAGAGTAGTTGAATTTTGTTCAACAATATACCCTATTAGATATAGTTTCACAGGAGAAAATTTATTATTGTATTCAACACCTAAATTTACGATTGCTCAGATATGGACTTTTTTCCCAGATTATACATTAAATGAACTATATGAAAAAATTAACATATGGGGATCAGAATGTTCTTATGCTGAATATATGGATTATAGTGTAATTCATTTATTTGTTAGTATTTTTGAATTTAACTCAGTTCTTTGTATGATAAATATGTTTATACATAAACCTAAATTTTCAGTATACGTTAGATCCTTGTTCATGTTAATATTTTGTATTGGCGCAATATATTGTTGTTTTTATTTACAATTTCAAAAGGATGCTAGCGTGTTGGAGCAAAAGGCATATTATGTGGATCAACAATTAGGTTTGGAGGATCCTTTAAAAAGTAAGAATACAGAGGCCTTTGATTACGCCATGGAAAGAGTAGAAAATGAGTTATCCTATGCTAATCATCATTCTTACGAAATTTTTCATATTCAAATAATAATTCCCAGACTTCGTGAAGGCAATAAGGAAAGTATAGCCGATGAGCACGGAATCCCTTATCCGGAAGAATACGAAATAGACTAAATATTATTTAAGGGTCTGGTGTTATACCAGACCCTATCTCATACCCTCAAATTAGCCCCTCATGAAAGCCCCTCTTCTCAGCCCCTCACGAAGAGCCCTCAACAACTATGCTATTTTTTATGCCAAACCCTCAACAACTTTGATTATCCTGCAAGTATTCCCAGTTATATCAACTTCAAACTCTGTAATCAGATCTGATAGTCATACATTAAATCCAGTGCCTTGACTTAGTCCTAACGGGAGGCACTGGATTTGATATTTTTACGTATGCTGATTTTTTGTTAAATAAGTGCTTTTACTTCACGCGGCGAAGCTCAGTAGTATTTTGGTTTTCTTCAAACGACTGGTAAGCACTTTTAACAGCATCCGCAATGACCCGGTGATGGTGTTCATCCCATCCGCCATTTTCCTTAATGCGTTTGAGCTGTGCTGCACCACCGCCAAGCCTTTTGCCATTTTTACCATAGACTACAAGGTTTCTTTGTGACATTCCATATCCCTCCTTTCCATTTATTTATGCCTTAGTTATAGCACATAAACGGAAGTTTGTCGGGGTATGACTTTTGCAAAAATTATCTTAGGAAATCTGAATAGCATAGTAACAATTCTTTATTGTATTCATGAAGCAATTCCAACGCAGCTTTACTGTCCATTACCCAATAAGCCCTTAGTAACATAGTATTTAATTTTTCAGTCAACTCTACCTTACCAACATATACTGCAGAAAAGTTTTTTTCTCGAAAATATCCCCGACTTATTTTTTCACGAACAAAAATATACTGACTTTTCTTTTTAAATTCCGGTATTTCTACATTACCCTTTTCTTGAGCTTGTCTAACCTGCGTCATATAATCATCAACAATTTTTGCAGTTTTTTGACGATGGTACGTTTGTTTACTCATATATATTTCTCTAAAGTATACCTTTATATCTTGAAGATATGTATCAAAGCAATCTCGTCCTCCATATATACGCATAACATTTATAAATTCTCTTGTATTTTCAACTTTCTTTTTAAAGTTGGGAACTTTCCTATTTTCAGTTACAACAGTCTTAAACTTATCACTATTAATTTCTTCTTCTGTCAAAGTTTTTTTAGGAGCCCTATACATATCTGGAACATCAGAAAACAATTCCGGATATTTTTCCATTTCCTTAATAAGAACCTTATAAATATCTGAATTTTCAAATAATCTGTTGCGATGTTCAATGAATGATCGGAAATAGCTTATTATCCTATCAGCCTTCAAACCATCAGTGCCAAATATAGTTTCATATTTCTGCCCAATAGAATCGTCAATTTTTTTCATAAGGCCATCTGTTTTCTCTGTTAACTGATCTATTACTTTTAATGGATCTATGTTCGGAGAATACATCATGATCGGATATAGTAAAAACTGAAGTATGCCATCGAGAATAAAATCAATATAGTAAGTCACATACCCACATCCATTTATTTCATGCAATGCATCCCCTTTTACAAATGCCCGAAACACTTGATCATTTACATACAATAAATATTCAAGGAGCTCGTTTAAATTATCTGATGTCTTACGAATTTTTTCTCTTATATCCCGAATAGCATTATCATTGCATAATGAATTACAATTTGTATCAAAATTTTGTACTTTAGATTCCATATGCTTATCAATTTCTAAAGAGCTAAAGTTCGCATCAGCATTTATTTTAGTCAAGTTGTCAATAATTTGTCGTTGTTCACACTCCTCTAAGAAAAAATGCACTATTCTGGCCTGTTCTTCAACACTAATATAATCAAATGCAAGCCCCCTAAACACCTCCGGCGACTTTTCGAATTTCCTAATAAGATTTTGAACTTTTTTCCTTTCATTCTTTTGACTTTCTTGATCTACATCATTTGCATAAGTCAAAATATAATAATCCGACAATTTCATATTTCTTTCTCTCCATAATCAAATACCATATAACTGATCCTTAACATTAAACGCTTGGCCAATTCTGTTATATTTAAAAAACTTATAAAGAATATAATTTTCCTTATCTGTTTCATGTGTCGACAAAATTATCTGCCTATCTTTAAAATCATTTCTGAGAACTTCTATCATGGAGGAAATATTTATATCGTCCATTGTTTGAACTGGATCATCTATAAGGATAAATCCAAGATCATCCTCCGACGCTTTTACATATTGTTTATTCATAGAGAAAAGAAATGCCAAAACAAAACCCGACAATTGCCCCGAGCTAAATGTATTAAGTATGTCATGCTTCACATCTCCGTTTGTAACAAAACGCATTTCATCCTTACTTATAAACACTCCCAAACCATTCTGATAATCCTGTAATATCTTTCCTGTGTAAATTAAAAGCGGTACTCTAAGTCCCTTCATAACCTGATTCTTATATTCATCGATAGCTTCTGAATATATTTTTTGTACATATTTTAAATCATTTCTTACTGCTTTAAGCGATTGCCATTTCTTAATATTTTCTTTCAGGCAAATTTTAATTTCATAAGCTTTCTTATTATTTTTAGAATTAATTGCTGACTTGATATATGATTTCTTACTATTAATATTTCCTCTATCCAATAGCAACTTTTGTTTATCCCACTCAATATTTGGATACTCTTTAACTAATTTTGAGTATTCGTAAGTATCAAAATTAGTTGTAAATGCCCCATTTTGATAGGTTTTCTTTGCTGCTATTAATATCCGCTGTAATTCATTTCTTTGTTCCGTTTTCCCCATATCTTCAAATGCCAAATCTACATTAATGAATGGAATTAATAATTCTACATCCTCAACCCGTTTTTTGTCAGAAATAAAAGTTGACACATTGGATATTTCTTTTAATAATTCATTGATACTTTTTTCATCAAATCGCCCTATTTCTTTGCTGATGGCTGCTTGAGAATCTTTAATTATTTCTTTTAAATGCTTTTTTATTTCATTATAACCATTCAATTCTTCCCCTTTTTCCGCTTCTAATAAATCCCGCGCAGCATCATATGCTTCTTTCAGTTTTTGAGATTCACCATATGGCTGTCCACAATAAGGACACCTATCGCCCTTTTCATCATAACTATTGTTTGCCTCTTGCAATTCCTCTCTTGCATCTTCCAGCTTTTTTATTACTGTCTGTTTAGAAGATAATGTCTTACCTATATCTTTTAATTTATTGCATATCCGTTCAACTTCCTTAATATCAAAAAGAACACCGTCAGGAAATAACTGCTTCAATTTTATCATCCCTTCGACACTATATTCCTCAGGTATAACATCTTTTCCTCTTAAAAAAGCACTATTATTAAAAATCTCTACAATACGATTTTGAGACTCTATTGCCTTATTAATTGTATTCAAATCAATTTTTTCATCAACAACATATCTACGTATTAAAATAAAATCTTCAATTCCATTAGTTATTGCCGAATCAAATTTTTTATTCCAAAGTAGATTTTTATAATCTTCAAAATCTTCTATAAATTGAGAAAGTCTATCAATATCTTGCAATCCCTTTTCCAACTCTTCAGTACTCAACCCTTCAAGATTTTCACAATCCCATGCTGGGAAACATTCAGAATCTTCAAGTTCTATAATATGAAAAAAATCGGCCTTATCCACCGTTTCCTCAATATTACCTAGCTCTTTAAGTTTCTTCACATCTTTATCAATTAATTCATCTAATGATTTTATCTCATCATTTATCAAAACGCCGCTGGATGATGCATTCTTTCCAATAAGACTATTTTGAAGAAAAGTGCCCCACTTCTCCACATCACCCAAATCAAGTAGTGTATTCATTGCATCTTTTCTTGCTGTTATTGATTGCTTCAAAAAGTGCACAGACTCTGCCTGCGATACATAATAGTAAACATTAAAATTTCCTTCTGAATACTTAATCTCATTAAATTCAATTACGCTACCACGCCAATCTGTGTAATTTTGAATTGTCTCATCTAATTTCTCTGTAATAATATTTCCATGTATTACCCCGTAATATATAGACTCCGTATATGAAACTTTGTGCATTCTATGGTCTATTTTTGCTATTAGAGACAAACACTCACGTCTTTCATTCATTAGTGTGCATATTATATAGCCATCATAATTTGCCTCATTCAACAATACATTTTTCTGCAAATCTGTATTCTTATTTTCTATCGATATATTAAATCTTGTTATTTTTTTCGAAAACAATAATTCAATTGCATCAAAAAAAGTTGTCTTGCCAAATCCATTCGGTCCAGTAAGTATTATAGGATTTTTGGTGACATCAAGAATAAACTCATAATATTTTGAACTATCAAAGCATTTAAAATTCTTAACCCTAACAGACTTTATTCTATACTGCATTTTGTTTTATTCTCTCCTTTCAAGCCTCTTATTTATTTCCTCTTCAACAGAATCCTCATCATACACAAAATTTGACATTTTAATATATTCACTTATATCCCGGCAACTACCACAAATCAAGTTGTGATATCCATGTAACTCTGGATTCATTTTACTTGAAACCCTTTGTTCTACCGACATTGGTTTTTGCTCTGCCACAAAATTATATTGAAGAAAAGGGATTTTCGAAAAAAGCCTTATCACTAATTCATAAGCATTGTCTAAATTTTTATGTCCTGCCAGATCATAATATGCCTCTTCCTGATTAGCTATTTCGCTTAATACATTAACTATATTTTTATCTGGATAATCAGAAATAATTCTTTTTAATTCATTTACTTGTTTTTCCGTATAAGGTAATATAAATCTTCTAAAATAATACGGCGACTCTTCAACAGAATATATTATATTCCTGTATCTATCTAAATTACTTAAAGTCTCTAACTTAATTGTATAAATAGCAGATGTATTCTTGTCTATTTGCGCAGCAATACTTACATCATCTCTAAACAGCTCCTGTATTTTCTTTTTTATACCTTTTTCAACAGTTTTCCCATTAATAGAATCTTTTTTAGTCACATCCTTATCAATATAATCCTCTTCAAGCTTTTTCAACATGTTAAACAATGTTGAATCCGATATTTCTCCAATCGCTTCAATATAATCAACTAAGAAAAAACTCGTCTTATTACTATCCTCCGACGAATAAAAATCTTTGTCATAGTCATACCATTTTTCTTTAAATCCGTATGCCGTGAAAATCTGTTGTATCAATTCTCTCATTTCTATAATTCTCCCCTTGCCTGCTCCGCATTAATTAATCTTATGGTTTGAGGTTTATTGCAATTTTCCCTTTCCTCATCTATATTGGAGGAAATCATAGTTTCAATTTCCTTTAATTGTTCATTTTCCAATATAGTCACATCCGATCCCTCAACCTTAAATTCCTGGTTTTTTAAGAAGCTGGTAATTAACGTCCTACACTCATATAAAAAAGATTTATCTGTTGTTTCCTTTAGTCCCTTCTGAATTTTTTTCCTAAGAGTTTCCTTCGTTCGGCTATCATCTAACGACAACCAATAAATCTCTTCGTTTAACGAAGCCGCAATCACGTTTTTTTCATTTAATGACAGTCTTGAAATATCCTTCACTAATTCCATTAATTGAATTTTTATTGTCTCATTATTGGGAATTTCCGTAATTTCAAACGTTGGTTCTTGCAAAAGAAGATTAAAAACAAATTGATGTTTTTCTTTGTTCCCCCTACCTGACCACTTCTTAAACTGTTTCAAAAGATTACATGATTGGGCATCCTTACATTGCGCACAATCATTTTGATTACATTCACTTTGCCTAAACTCAGAAAATACATTATCAATTTTTTCCAACAATAAATAATACTTAAACTCAGTATTTACATTACTGAAATCATGGTAATAATCCCAAAATACCTGCTTACGAATATCCTCAAATGAAATAAGACATTTTTCATTCTTATCTCCTTGAATAAAAACGTCTGTTACGCGTTGTTCGATTAGCCTTATCCCTTGATCATACAAAAAACCACAATATTTATCATCAGCAAATGTCCAGTCAGAGTGCAAATTCATTATAATTGCTTTAATAATCTGAATTCCCTGATCTCTAATTGCTCTTGAATCATTGAATTTTTGTGGCCACTCTTTCACAAACATTTCATCTTCTTTTTTGCCGGAATGCGAAGTCAAAAATAATCTTTTTTTTGTATCTATCGTAGTCAAATGTTGTCGCAGTTCATTGCTCATCGTTCGAGTTGCTTCCACAACCGAAATGCGATCGTTCATTCCATCTGTTCTATTTTTTATAAGGCTATATTTGGTATGTTTTTTGTGATTTTGTGTTACAAATTCGAGAACAATATATTTATCAGGATTATCACCACAAGGCAAATCTTTTTTTGAAACAATTGGGGTTTGAAATTCCATCAGCAAATTTGAAATAGCAGAACATGCCTTATCTATAAAATCGGTGGGTATACTTTCCCGCGGATTAACATGAAAATATCCACAATCGGCACCATTTTCAAGAACCTCGACAATGAATGCAAATTTATCCTCCTCTCCAAGATTAACTTTTCCCAATTTTACCTGATGTAATGATTTATACACTCCATCTTTTAATATTGAAAAATCTTCTTGTCCCTCTATTTGTAGTTCATATCCGTCTAGAGAACCATGATTCAGAAGAATATCTCTTTGCTTTGACAAGGCAACAAATAATGCCACGTTACCTTGGTATTTATACCCTTCCCATGAGGGTATCGCACTATATGGTTCAATTAATCCCATCTTAATCCTCTCTTTCCAAAACTTTCCTTTGTAGAGCTTACGCTGCTGTATAATAATATCAGCTAAGATCTGGTCTCTTATAAAATATCTTTCTATACTTCAATAATATCACATTCCTTCCATCTATGTTATTTCGATTTATCGAACTATTTCTACTCACGGTCATTTCTCCAGTTTCTTTTCTTGAATCTGTTTAAATCAAAACTATAACTTGTGCAAAAAAAGAACATTTCAACGGGATAACAGCTCATTAAAAAATGGGTAATCAAAGTTTAAGTGGGGACACTCCGTAGGGTCTCCATAAATATTAAGACAGGGCAGGAAATCGTTTGATTTCTTGCCCTTCTCTGTCTCTTTTCGTATGATAATTCTGCAATGAAATACTTTAGAAAGGAGACAAATGAATAGTATCACAGAATTATTAAACTTGAAAGATACCGATATTTTTATTTCTGACATCTCTATTAACGGTACAAAGAAGGTCCTAACTCTTGAAACCAAACCCGTCCGCCATTTCTGCCCGCTCTGTGGTTTTAAGATGTATTCACGTGGCATCAAAGTTCGAACAATTAATCATCCAATGCTTTAGGACGGCTACGAACTGATTTTAAAACTCAGGCAGCGTCGATGGCGCTGTATTAACAAATCTTGTTGTTACACAGTCAATGAATCTTTCAACTTTGTAGATAAAAGAAAACGTAATACAAATGCAACAGATATGCTGATCATTCATTCTTTCCGCGACTTATCAGCCTCCGCTTCTGGTATTGCAGCCAAATACAAAGTCTCTGACACTTATGTTTTGGATACTTTTGATCGTTATGTAAAAATGGATCGACTTCCTCTTTCTGATATCATCTCAGTAGATGAAGTCTGCCTCGATCTTGATCCAAACTGCCGTTATGCACTAGTCATTCAGGACTTCTATACCGGTAATCCCATTGATCTATTAAGCAGCCGAAGAACTAACGATACCGAGCCGTATTTTATGTCCATTCCACTCGAAGAACGAGCAAAGGTAAAATATCTCATTTCAGACATGTATAACCCCTACATCAACTGGGTTAATCGATATTTTCCCAATGCGGTTTCGGTTGTAGACTCTTTTCATGTAATTCAATGGATTATTCACAAACTAGATCTATACATACGAGATCTTATCAAAAGCTTTAAGAAACGGGATCGTGATGCGTATATCACTGGCGGTGGCATTATTGATGAGCATACATTCATTCCACCTTCACAAGAAGTCTACCTGCTACAAAAATACCGCTAGCTGATTCTTGCTAATCAATCTTCTATTACTTACCATACAGATTTAAGAATGGATACACGTCTTCGATGCATGATGAACACTTATGATTATGAAGACTCACTTTTCATGATTGATCCAAATCTGAGAGAGTTGCTTGATCTGAAAGAACTTTATATTCAATTCAATACCAGGAATTCCGGGAAACCCATGGATGCCCGCATTGAACTTGACAAACTAATCAATCACTATCTTCATTGTGGTAATTCAATCTTTATCGATTTTGCCAATCTACTAATTCGGAACCATGATTATATCATTAATTCGTTTGTAATGGTTGAAAAGCACGGTCCTGGGAAAATATATAGCAGTCAACTTTCCAATGGTCCCATCGAATCATTAAATTGAAAAGTGAAAGACTTAAAAAGACTCGGACGCGGCTATCGAAACTTCGAACATTTTCGAACTCGTTTTCTTTACGCAATAAGGGACACTCCAGTTATAAATGGAATAACAGACTATAATCCAGTTACTTACTTTGATATGGAAGATTAAATTTACGTTTCGTTGCACAACAGATCAGGCAGGTCGATAGACCTGCCTGATAACATCTCTTTGGTTCAATTTTAGCTCACCCCTACAGAATGGTTCTAAAAAACTCAACCTTTTTAGCGTCTGTCCCTACTAATTGACCCTAAAAAACTTTGGGAAACCCCACTAAACTTTGGAGACCCCATCTTTTTCTTTGTCCTCCCGAATCATTCCTCTTATCAATATTTATTGCTTCTATTCCATAAAAAGCAGCTCTTAGCACAATCAAGCATAGTTCTACAAAAATGCCAATACCACTATGTCATTCAATCTAACGTCGCTTCCTATTTTTCCAGTCTTAAATGCTACAAATAAAATAATATATGATGCAAAAGATTCGCAGCCGGAAGTTATGGTTACTTTGATACGAAGTATTGTGGAACAAATTTATATTATCGATAGAGAGATGAGCGTTACTGCCATATCCTTATTTGCTACTTGGCATCTGCGGTGGTTATAATATTCTGCAGAAATTGATATCCTGTCGTTCCAGGCGCAAACTGATTACTTTCCATCACCTGCTTACATACTGTATACATGCTTTTGGAAACTTCAGGCCCATAGATAATTGCATCTCCATCTTCAGTTGACAATATTACATACGGACGGAATACATAGTCTGTTTTATACCAGGATTTTTCCAAATCTACCAGTACATTGGCAAATTGCTCTCTGCCCCCTGATATGTGCAATACCTTATTATATATTTTCCCATCACTTGTATAATAAGTTCTTCCGCTTTGCACATAATCTCCTCCGTAAATCAAGGGATTATCATTCCGTTTATTCAGAGACATTACAATAATTCCCATTTCCTTAAGGTGATATCCTTCCAGTCCATTGGGCGAACGTAACTGTTTTTTTGTATCTGTGCCAATGCCAAAAACACAACGAAGTCCTGTTTTACCTGTATATCGTACTGAAAATCCGTGATAAGAAAACACATTCTCTAATTCGGGGATTGCTGTTGCTATATAATAATCTCCTTTTTGAGCAATTCTCCACACATACATCCCAATCGGAATAGCCTTGCTGTCATATCGACACATCGTAGCTATCTGCGCAGCACCGTTTCCTGCAGGGCTTTGGTTTCCTATGCTTACCAGTCGGGTATAACTGTCTCCTTCCCAAGGTGTGCTTATACATGCTACTCCGTCGATCCATATCGTTGCTTCCGGATCATACCCTGTTGGAATTCTAATCAACACATTTCCACTGCCAATATCCGGTTCGTTACTGACAGTTTTCATAGTGCGGACTGTAGTAATCCCTGTCTGGTTAATGCTCACTGCATATAAAGTATCACCACCACAGAAAAAGTCAAAATCTGACGCATCACTGCAAACGCTGTTTGCCAGTTCTGACCACTGACCTTCTTTCCAATATTTCACTTTTAATACGGAATTTTCGCACCATGCAACATAAGGAATTCCATCCTTCACTATCAAACGAATAATGCTGTCCGAATGTCCATTATCAATCAACTGTTCAGACCATGTAACACCATCATACACCAGACTAGCAATTTTTTTGTCATTGTCGACTGCAGCTATATATACTTTGTCTTCCGCCACCCAAGCATCTGCCAGTTTTAGGCTTCCCAGACTGCTTATTGTATATATATCATTCCATTTTCCATCATATCTCGCTATTTTTCCCTTTGAGGCGTCTCCGCTTCCGCAAAAATCTCCATATACCGCATACCATTGACCTGCATAATAAAATGACTTTGTCTGCGAAATTGCTATTCCTGAAACTGTAATATCTGTTGCCGCCGTTTTCTGCGTAATATTATATCTGTGTAAGCAATTACCGGAATCATAATCTACCCATAGCTCTCCATTAACCATCTGAAGTTCTACTCTGGTAGGGAAGTCACTGGTATGATACCGAATTGACCATGTTCCGTTTTGATATGCCGCAACACTAAGCCCATATGACCGGTCAGTATATGCCATATACACCACATCGTCATAGCACAATATGTCCATGTAATTTTGCGCAGCATCTATTCTGCCAAGACTTGTCCAGCCTTTCGTCTCATTGTAGTAATAAGCTACTGCCTTGTTATCATCTAAAATCCCCGCCAAATACAACCTGGTTCCGCTTTCATCACCACTAATACATGAAAACTTTAAATTCTGTATAGACTCTCCCATAGGCTGCCAATAACTTTCACCAGAAAGGTCAGGGAAAGAAACATGAAAGGTCAATGTGCCGTCATTATTATAACGAATATTATCAATAACAATTCCACTATTATTTCCGTTGGAATAAAAAATTGTATCCTGTGTAAAAGATGCTGAGAGGTCGCTGTTTCCCAGTGTCTTACGATTTACTGTGCCGATTGTGGCTTCCAAAACAGCATTGCCATAACCACTGCTGTTGACTTCTTCTGCCTTCGCAACATCCTGAGTTCCCGGTCGAAATACATAAATATAATTGTTACCTTCGACATTGGTTTCAAACTGGTTGTTCACACGGTATACGATCAAACCATCCTGGGGGACATAATAATCGTATTCTTGTCTACTACTACTTTTTTTACGATATTCCACTACAAAGAATTCCGTTTCTGACATAGATGTTTTCAAAATGAATGCTCGTGTACCACTGGAATTCTCTGCCGGCTGTATGGTATAATCACCACTTGATTTAATCGTTGGAATATCTAGCCATCCTAATTCTTTACGTGTATAGGCTAAGGGATATTGGGCTGTGGTACATACTTTTCCCTGCTGATCCCACAATCCTACCGGTTCTCCCGCTGTTCCATCATTCCGGTATAGATCCGGGGCTCCCAGTGTATGCAGAAATTCATGCGCTGCCAAGGAATATCCCAGTTCAAACGTGCTGCCAAGCCCAAGCAATCCGGTCGCGATAACGTTGTAAGAGCGCATTGTCCATCCAAACAATTTTGTATTGCTTCCATAGACAGAACGATGTGATACAAAGGTTCCCGTTCCTCCCGGTGCCTGTGCTAAAATAGTAACATTATCAATAATGTGCTCGCTCCCCCAGCTATCCAATTTGGAAGGAATTGAGAAATTCTCAGTTTGGGCATTAGCGGCTTTCATGACAGCTTCTACAAATGACGCTTCATCACTGGTATAGCTATCCGCAGTTCCCGGAAGAGTAATTGCCACAAAGCCGTCATCTGTTATCTGTGGCAAATAGGAATTTACCGTTACCTGCCCGTCGGAAATCGTATGAATATATGCATTCATTCCGCGCGGTGACCCAACGTACATTTCCTGATATTCAGAATACCTCGTCAGAAATTCGTTGGTTCCATCATCTTCAAAATTCACCATAAGAACCAAATTATCCACTGTCTGCGATGTAGCTGATACATCTAACGGATATCCTATCCACAGACATACTATAAAAACTACTGCCATCCATAACTTTTTCTTCATATGTGCACTCCTTTGCCATATATATTATCGGCAGAAAAGAGGGGAAACATTAAGTTATTATTCTTCTTTATATTGTATCAGCATCTTTAGGTATATACAAAGCTGTTCTTTTTTCTGTGTAAGTAAATTTCGATAGATTTCCATAATATTCTGCTCTTCTTGGGTCTGATGAGTTGTCAGTTCCCTATCATTGAAAAAATCCGCCATAGAAATTCCCAATTCATTGCATAACATTAACATCGTATACATATATTTTATGAATAGAATTTGTATAAGAAACGTCCGTTATTATGTTTTTATTCTCTGTTACTAAGATTGAATCCGGAAACATAACCGAATGATACTGTGGATATATGCTTAATAAATATTTTCTCCCGCTGCAATTAATATAGGGAAAATCTTTATCTATGTTTCCTGTTATTCTTTTCATTTGTTTTACATATACATTTTCCCTATGTGATCCTTCCCCCTTTGTCCCATATAATTCAAAGCCAAAGCGTTGAACCAATCCGATAAGAGACTGATGTTTTTCATATATTGTAGTATAACACACATCGGCATCAGCACTCATGGCGCTATCGATGATTATTTTTATGAACTGTTCGCCCATCTTCGTACCATGGGCATTAATTTTAAATGTTCCGACTTTTAAAATCTTATCTGCGTAAATATTTGGAACAACATCATCTACTAATTCTCGTTCTAACTTCAGATACAGGAAACCAATTACTTTTCCATTTTCATACTGTACAAAAGCCTTCTTATCACTTTTGCCTTCAAACCACTCATCAAATCCAGGATAATCCTCTCGTAACGATTCAAAAAAAGGATCATTTAAATCAATTTCCGAAAATGTCTTACATACTATATTATCCCCCTTCTATTCTAATCTGCCTCTTTATTTTGTTACTAAAAAAGTATTATACGGTTTTAAAATACCTTTACTGTTACTCCTAGCACAATTAAGGACAATGCATTTACTCCATAAAAAATTATATCATCTTCTAAATCTAATTTTTCTTCACCCATCTATTTTAAATAGTCATTCTATATTTATCAGGAAAATCATCTAAAAAATTGATGACATTTTAATTATACCTTATTCTTTGTCCGTATTTGTTTCGATTTAATCACCTGTTTGTTTTGATTTATCGAAATATAATAGAGAGCAAACGGATTTCTCCTTCTGCTCTCTGCTCATTTCCTCTATCCCTGGATCACCACCAGTGAATAATCTCCCACCTCATCTATTATCTCATACGGGAACTGCAGGTACTCCAGATCTTCCTCATAGAGAACCATCAGACCATCTCCGACAATCTCCGCCAGTTCTGCTCCGGACTTCTCCGGATAGATATAGTGGTACCGTTGTGCATAATCCTCACTCTGATAATATTGGGCATCTATTTTGCAGGCATACTGGGTCAGTATCTCGGTAGCGGATTGATTGAACTGCCATCCCAGGTTGCCCGTAATATACAAACGGTCATACTCTTCCATACCGTCGGCCTTGACCACAGCGTCCAGAAAGTCTCTGTTATAATATTGCTTACTTTCTTCTGCATAATCTGTAAAATACGTTACTAAAAATAGCGCACTGCTAACCACATACGCAATTACAATTACCGGCATAAGCTTTTTGAATTTACCCACTGCTAATGAAATCCCATACGCACACAGCAGGATCAGCGGATAAAAAATAATATTCACACGATTAATGTTCACTTCATAAGTAATCAGACCCACCCAGATCCCTGTAACGAGGAATCCCCACAGTGCTAGCATCTGTGTCTGTTTTTCAATCTTTTTCTCCTTGAAAAGGCGAATTGTAAATACGATAATCCCCGCAAATACAAACGGGATGGACACATGATATAACGGGCCAAAAGCCGGAATGGAATTAAAGAAGATATCCGGCAATTGCAGGAACACTCTGCTGAATAATGCCCATGCATTTCTTCCCAACTGTGCAAAAGAGAAATTCAAAAGCAATATATCTGCACTTCTGAGACTGTCCGGGAAATATTGCATGGTGAAAAACGGTGTCTCGATCGTCTTGCCCAAATGTATTGCATTGATACCCAGCACAATAGTCTCCGGCAATGCCACGATTATAAATAATACAACGCACAGCAATCCCTCCCGGAATTTCAACTGATGCTTCCATAGACACCATATAAAAAATACAAATAAAAATGCTGTAACAGAATACGCTGCTATCCCATAGCAGTAAAACGTCAGTCCAAAAAAAATCATAGATAAATACAGATAACGTCTTTTCTCCAATCCCAGCAGTAACAAATAGAACGCCAACAAAAATACATGCGGGAACAAATTACAGTCCAAAGACCAACGGCTCTGCATAAACTGCCATGGATTTATTGCAGTCAGTAGCATCGCAATCAATCCAATTCTTTCATCAAACAGTTTCTCAGCCACTAAATACATCAGTGCAACTGCTCCGCAGGATATCAACAGCATAGGTAATCGCACCGTCACTGTATTAAAACCAAATATTTTAATAAACGGGATCATGCAATATGACAGTAACACACTCATCTGACTATATTTCCAGGCTTCGAAATGCACCGGTAGAAAAGTGCCAAACCGGTCTGTACCGTATTTTGACAATGCCCATGCATCCATAGCCCCCATAGCTTCATCCTGATTAATTCCATCCGGTACTGTACCAAATTGAATGCACCGTAAAATTACAGTCAGAATCAGAATAGACCAAAACAGTATTCTCTTTGCATTTTGTTTTCTATCCATTTATTAGTTTCTCCAAATTTATTACTATGCACAACTTTTCTACACAATTATACAAATGCCTTGATTCCTTAGAATCTCTCTACCATCTGACAATGGACTGTTTTATATTCAAAGTGACAAGCTTCTATATACCGTAAACTTTCCTACCGAGTATGTTTTCTGATAGCCATTAGTTTTTATATATTGCCTGAATATTTCTGCCTTAGTACTGTTATCTGTATCAAACTTATCGTCAAAGATCATAATCGGTAACTCTTCTCTTGTCTCCATGTCAGCTAAATCTGCCATTAATTTATCGCAGGAATAACTTGCCTGGGATGGCCAGCTGTTAAAAGCCGGAGGCAGTTGCAAATAAAATGCCAATGATGGATTGCCTTCATAAAGAATCACATCACTACCTACAAGATTTTCTTTTGCCAAATAATCTGACAGCCCCTGCATCATCATTGCCTTTTCTTCCGTCATAACAATCCCACGGAGCGTACTGTTTCCCTTCACTTCATATTCTTTTCCGGTGCGGCTGCCGGCTTCTTCATAGATAAATTTCTGTCCAAATCCTATTGTCAGAAAACAGCAAAAGGCAACGAACATACTTACAATAATCTTCGCCGGATACATGGGAATAATACTTATTTTTCGTCTGCAAAACAGATATATTTCCCACATCAAATACGGTACAAGTAAAAAATAATTGTTCATTCCCAAATGAAATTCCGTACTACTTCCTATTACTGACAGCAAATATACGGATACAACAATTACCCCAAGGAATTTTTCTGCCATATCTGCTTCCTTGGAAAATACTCTGATAACCGCTATAAATATCGTCAACGCACCCACTAATATCATTGGTGCATATACTGAGCTATAAGAATAATAATTTGTCGTAATGTAGTCACATTTGGTAAGATATGTATGTACCACATATATACCAAGTAAAATGCTTATCCCCACAGAACAGTAGCACAAAATATGTTTATGTAATCCGGAATCCACACGGTCAGCGATCACTGCACATATGATTCCCACTATAGCAGCCGCTGCAACATGCCACAAACGTAAGCCATACCTTATCAGATTGGAAAACAAAAACTCAATCATAAAACCCGCAGAATACCCCGGTGTTGTCTTAGACATTGCCATCAACTCGCCAATGCCCTTGACATATTCCCCGAACCCATAGCGAACCGATATATATCCCAGTAATATTGCAACGATCAGAATATAACCTGACAAAAATGCAGCCATTAACCCAAGCATTTCCTTCAGCCATACCTGCTGACCTTTTTTCCGTTTTATTACACACTCGATCCACATAATGATATAGTATGCCGGAATCAAAACAATCACAATCAGCTGTGCCAGATTCGAAAAACGTACAAACATATTGGCACCGATCATAATCCCCGATAAGAGCACCGTTTTCTTCTGCCCTTTTGTCAAACCGATCAGCATCAGCACCAATCCCAGATCTAAAAATGCAAAAGTCAAATAGTCATACAGTATTGCAGATGGAGCCCAACATAAATTTAAGGCTATGAACTCCCCAGCTATAATTACCAGTTGCGGGATTTTCATATATCTGCTTAAAAAATAACCGACGGAAACCATTAATAATACCGTCACACCAGTTGTATAGATATTCATCCCCAAAAGTGTCTTGCCACCCGGCAGCAGACTAAAGAGATGACCTATAACATTAGAAAGATAAGTAGAGAACAACCACATATTATCCATATGCTCTGTTCCCATCCATTGAAAATTAGCAAGATTATAGCCTGTATCCCACAAGTCCAAACCCTTATTTACTTTTCGAAAAGCAAATACTGCCAATCCAAGCCACAGCAATGCATAAATAATTTGTTTCACCTTTTGCAATGCTTTATCTTCCGTTTTCATAGTTTTCCTCGCTTCAATCACCTATCAGGCTGGCTAGAATAATAATCCGTTTATTCCTAACAGTCTATATAATTTTACAACAACAGTATCATAAAACACTCCTCCGAAAGCATTGTCCGCATTCGAAATCAAGTAGTACAAAAAGACTAAAATTAATGAAAAAATACATAAAAAAGAAATAATCGAGTCTATAATTTTTACATGAATATCATTCACTCTTGAGAGAACAACTGCGCTCAACATACAGTCAATGCACAAGAGCCAGTAAATATCCATATGATATCTTTCCAATATGACCGGGGACATAATGGTATCAAGCAGAGAAATCACAATGACAGATATCCATAATCCGATCTTCACACTTACTATTTTTTCCTGTCCCAAACGTTTCCAACTTCTCGGGAAAAATAATGCAACAAATCCCATAATCAAAATCGGAAAATTCAAAATAGCCCCCTGTAATTTTACAAACGGAAAATATTGTGTTATCCCCTTCTGTCTTTCAAATAAAAAGTTCTTAACTGATGTCACTACCCGCTGAATTGACAATGTATCCCGACCTAATGATTGTTGATTTGTAACAGTAAGCTGGTATCTCTGTCCAAATTCAAAAACATCCCCAAATCGCACATAATTATACAGCATCAGTCCGGCGCCAACTATTATATACGGCAAAAATACACACAGCAATCCTGCTACATCCTTTTTGCATTTCACGTTTCGCTTAATGAAAATATAGCATAGCGGAATTGCTATTATGTTTGCTATCCCTATCGTAGGACGACAGCCAAAGACGAATGCTCCGAACAATGCTCCAAATATCGCAAACGCAATACGTCCGGAATACTTCATATCTAAAAATACCGCGCATAAATAGCATATTAAGCTCCATATTGCAAAGCATACAGCTGAAGATATTGCTGTGCAATACAGCGCCGGCGTATTCATGCATCCCCAGATACAGATTAATGAGGAAGTAACTCCCAGCAGCAGATATGTGATATAAGAAATATTTCCTTTGAAAATTTTAATCAGCAAATGAAAAATAACAAACAATCCGATAATTATACCGGCACAAAATACCTGCGTTCCATGATAGCAGTTCAGCGGCCCCCCTGTTATGATCCGATAGGGAAGATACAGAACCAAGACCGGTACTACGCCAAAATACATATAATAATGGCCGTCTTTATATGCATGATCCCAGTGATATTCTACTCTCATCTGCTCCCGGCTGTTATAATCATACGGATCATCCATAGCCTTTAACTCCGGACTTACCTCACAGGGAAGGAACAAATTACCTGCCAGTATCGATTCTGCCATTAATTCGTACTGATGCTGGTGTTCAGACTGTTCGCCGTTCCACCACGGATTAATACTCATAAAGTAAGATTCTATTCCAATCAACAGACAAATCGTAACAATAATGCCGCTTACTCTAATTTTTCTATATTTACCGTCTCCGTTCATCCGTAATTTAAGCACGGGAGAACAAGGAAGAATACATAATATCCCTAAAATCAGAAACAAATATATAATAATGCCAAAAATGGTATATTTCATAAATAGAAGTCAGCGTCTAATGCGCTTCCTTATTCCTTCCAAAAGAATCAAGTTACTTGAATTTTCTAAAATTAATATTTATGCTTATCATGTACGCTGATCTCATCACCGATCTGTACTTCAATGACCTGCAGTTCCGTATCGGCGATAATCGTGTGTTTACATCCTGCCTTCATCGTCAGTACATCGCCTACCTTCACGGTCTGCTCCACGTCATCGATCACCGCACGACCTTCTCCGGCAATTACCGTCCATACTTCGTCCCGGAAATCATGGCTGTGGTAATTCATCCGGTGTCCCGGATTCAGTGTTACTTTGATCGTCATGCTGTGGTCACGCACATCCAGTACCCGGAAGCTTCCCCAGGACTTTTCCGCGAACATTACCTGCTGGTCAAACTGGTTCACATACGGTTTGATGTAGCTGGACTGCTCCTTATCCGACACAAGGATTCCCTCGGGGCTGGCCGCCACGACGATATCTTTTAATCCCATGCACAAAATCGGTACATTCAGTTCGTTCACCACATGTACATTCTCACAGGTATCGTTCAGAACACCCTCTCCGACGCAATTGCTGTCCATTGCCTCTGTCAGTGTATTCCAGGTTCCCAGATCTTTCCAGGTTCCCGCAAAACGCATCACTTCTATCTCGGGTTCTTTTTCCACTACGGCATAGTCAAAGCTGATCTTCTGTAATGTATCGTATTTCTGAAACAGATCCTCATAATCCGTAAAATCAATCAGTTCGTGTGCCCGCTTCAGAACATATCCCAGTCTGAGAGCGAATACTCCGCCATTCCACAGTGCCCCTTGGGTAAGGTACTCTTCCGCCACTTCTTTAGTAGGTTTCTCCCTGAACATCGTCACGCGGCTCAGCTGCTTCGCAGTCTCCGGTATGATATAACCGTATTTTTCACTGGGATAGGTCGGTTCAATTCCCATCAGCACAAGATTCGCATCTGACTCTCCGGCACGGTCACACAAGTCCTGCAATGCCTCAAAATAATCCTTCTCTACATAGGGATCCACCGGGCAGATCACGATGGGCTCATTCTCTGCTACGCCCTGCACATCTTTCAGATAAGCCGCTGCCAGCGCGATTGCCGGAAAAGTATCTCTGCGGCAGGGTTCTACACTGATTCCTACATTCCCGCCCAGCTGATTGTTGATTGCGGATACCTGAGATTTCGATGTAGCGATCGTAACCACCGCTTCCGGATCTACTGTCTTGATCTGTCGGTATACACGCTGAACCATGGACTCTAATGTTCCATCAGCCTTACGGAATATCTTAATAAACTGTTTGGAACGGATATCGTTGGACAACGGCCACAGTCTCTGTCCCGATCCTCCGGATAACAATACTATATTCATAACTGTCCCTTTATCACTTTCTCTCTCTTTGCCAGTTCTCTGTCATGCTTTGCCATGATCTCTACCAGTTCCGCATAGGTGGTCTTCTGTGGATTCCAGCCAAGTACCGTCCTGGCTTTCGTAGGATCTCCCCACAGGTTGTCCACATCTGTCGGACGATACCATTTCGGATTCACGCATACCAACATCTTACCGGTCTGTGCATCATAGCCCTTCTCGTCGACACCGGTACCTTCCCAACGGATCTGAATGCCGTTTACTGCAAATGCTCGCTCTGTAAAATCACGAACCGTATGCTGCTCTCCGGTAGCAATGACAAAATCTTCCGGTGTTTCGTGCTGCAGTATCATCCACATACATTCCACATAATCCTTGGCATATCCCCAGTCCCTGAGAGAATCCATGTTGCCAAGTTCCAGATGATCCTGTAAGCCTTCTGCGATTCTTCCCGCTGCCAGCGTAATTTTTCTCGTTACGAAATTCTCTCCGCGGCGTTCGGACTCATGATTGAACAGAATACCGTTCACCGCAAACATACCGTATGCTTCACGATATTCCTTCACAATCCAGAAACCATACTGTTTTGCAACAGCATAAGGGGAATACGGATGAAAAGGTGTGGTCTCTCTCTGCGGCACTTCCTCTACTTTACCATACAGCTCTGAAGTGGATGCCTGGTACACTTTCGTTGTCTTCTCCAGACCATGAATACGACATGCCTCCAGGATACGCAGTACGCCCAACGCGTCAATATCTCCGGAGTATTCCGGTGCATCGAAGGATACCTGTACATGTGACTGTGCTGCCAGATTATAAATCTCATCCGGGCGTACCAGTCCGATAATACGAACCAGAGAAGAAGAATCCGACAGATCTCCGTCATGTAAAGTAATACGATCCATAATATGATCGATCCGGGCGGTATTTGAAATAGATGCTCTACGTACAATTCCGTGTACCTCATAACCTTTTTCTAATAAAAACTCTGCAAGATAAGATCCATCCTGCCCTGTAATACCTGTAATCAATGCTTTCTTTGCCATATCTGCTCTCCTATTTTCTCCACACCATCTTATTTACAATTCCGGTGTAACTTTGAATAATCTTCACAACCTTCGTACTTACATTCTCATCCACATAGTTCGGCACAGGTAATCCCAAGTCGCCTTCTGCATTCATACGCACTGCCATATCCACCGCCTGAAGCACCTGTTCGGTAGTGATACTGCCCAGGATAAAATTACCCTTATCGATCGCTTCGGGACGCTCAGTGGAAGTACGGATACATACTGCCGGGAAAGGATATCCCTTGGAGCTGAAATAAGATGCCTCTTCCGGAAGTGTTCCACTATCCGATACTACACAGAACGCATTCATCTGCAGATGATTATAATCGGAGAATCCGAAAGGCTGCAGGCTTCTCACCAGCGGATGGAACACAAATTTTCTCTGCTCGATGAACTTCTTGCTACGGGGATGGGTACTATAGATAATGGGCATCTGATATGTCTCTGCCATAGTATTTACCGCATTCATCAACGCGAAGAAATTCTTCTCATCATCAATATTCTCTTCTCTGTGGGCAGACAGGAGTATATACTTCCCCTTCTCCAAACCCAAAGTCTCGAGTACTTTGCTGGCTTTGATCTTTTCCAAATGTGCAGACAGCACTTCTGCCATAGGGGAACCGGTGACATAGGTTCTCTCCTTCGCGGTGCCTTCTGCATTCAGATATCTTCTGGCATGTTCACTGTAACAGAGATTCAGATCCGAAATATGATCCACAATACGCCGGTTCGTCTCTTCCGGAAGATTCTCGTCAAAGCAGCGATTACCTGCTTCCATATGGAAAATAGGAATCTTCAGGCGCTTTGCGGAGATTGCCGCCAGTGCAGAATTCGTATCTCCTAACACCAGAAATGCGTCCGGTTTCGTCTCTACCATCAACTTATAGCTTTTAGATATAATATTTCCGATAGTCTCTCCAAGGTCACTGCCTACTGCTTCCAGAAAATAATCCGGCTGGCGCAGCTCCAGATCTTCAAAAAATATCTGGTTCAATGTATAATCATAATTCTGACCGGTATGTACCAGTATCTGATCAAAATATTTATCGCATTTCTTAATCACTTCGGACAGACGGATGATCTCCGGCCGGGTTCCGATGACTGTCATGACTTTCAGCTTATTCATTCTTTCCTTCCTCCACAGTTTCATATATCGTGTCCGGCTTGCCCGGATTGAAACATTCGTTGCACCACATCAGTGTTACCAGATCGGTATCTCCAACATTCACGATAGAATGTGTATAACCGGTAGGGATATCCACTACCTGCAGTTTCTCCCCGCTGACATAATATTCTATGATCTCCTCACTGCCATGTCTACGGAAACGGATCAGTCCCTTGCCACTGACTACCAGGAACTTCTCATTCTTCGTATGGTGCCAGTGGTTTCCCTTGGTAATCCCGGGCTTCGAAATATTTACAGATACCTGCCCCCGGTCCACACTTTTTAAGATCTCCGTAAAACTGCCTCGTTCATCCTCATGCATATTCAGAGAATACGCAAATTGGTCTGTCGGCAGATAGCTTAGATAAGTACTATATAATTTCTTCGAGAAACTTCCTTCTGTCATCTCCGGAACCATCAGATTGCTCCGGCTTTCCCTGAAACTATAAAGCAGATTAACGATCTCTCCCAGTGTAGTCTCATACACTGTGGGGACATAGCAATATCCATCAGAGTTCACATGAGGATGTCGGTCCAGTGCCTGCAGAAGTTCCTCCACCACATCATCGATATACACCAGATGCATCACCGTGCTCCGATCATTCACCTGTATCGGCAGACCATGTGCAATATTATGACAAAAAGTAGCTACCGCACTGTTATAATTCGGTCTGCACCATTTTCCGAACACATTGGGGAAACGATAGATATATACCTGTGCTCCCGTCTCCTGTCCATAGGCATACAGCATGTCCTCCCCGGCTTTCTTGCTTTTGCCGTAGGGATTCTCCAATGCCGCCTGAATGGAAGAAGAGTTCATCACCGGACAGATATTTCCATGCTTGCGAAGTGTCTCCACTAATGTAGTCGCAAAGCCAAAATTTCCTTCCATGAATTCTTCCGTATGCTCCGGGCGGTTCACTCCTGCCAGATTAAATACGAAATCACATTCCCGGCAATATTCATCCAATAAATTTTCCGGTGTATGAACATCATAAGGCAGAACTGTCACATCCTCCCGATGTTCCAGTTCTGCCACCAGATTCTTACCAATGAAGCCTTCGGCCCCCGTTACCAAAACCTTCATGCTTATTTCTCCCACTCTGCCAGTTCCTTCTGAATGTAAGACAGGCTTAACAGCTTCTCCTTCACCTGCTCCACATCCATCAGACGTGTGTTGTTGGAATTAAACTCGGTCAATTTGGAACGCTCCAGATTGCCGTCTGTAAAATACTTATCGTAGTTCAGATCACGCTTGTCCGCAGGCACACGATAGAAATTGCCCATGTCAATAGCGTGAGCACACTCTTCATTCGTCAGCAGTGTCTCGTACATCTTCTCACCGTGACGGATTCCGATCACCTTTACCTCATCCTCTGCATGGAAGATTTCTTTTACTGCCTGTGCCAGGACACCGATCGTGCATGCCGGTGCCTTCTGCACCATGATATCTCCGCTCTCTGCGTTTTCAAAAGCATAGACTACCAGTTCCACTGCTTCCTCCAGGCTCATTACGAAACGGGTCATGGTAGGTTCGGTTACGGTAAGGGGCTTGCCCTCCTTGATCTGACTGATAAACAGAGGAATTACAGAGCCTCTGGAACAAAGTACGTTACCGTATCTGGTACAGCAGATCGTCGTGTCCTTAGGATCTACGGTACGTGATTTTGCCACGATGACCTTCTCCATCATCGCCTTAGAAGTACCCATGGCATTTACGGGATATGCTGCCTTATCCGTAGACAGACAGATTACTTTTTTCACCCCTGCCTCGATTGCCGCCTGCAGAACATTCTCCGTCCCCAGTACATTCGTCTTCACCGCTTCAATAGGGAAAAACTCACAGGAAGGAACCTGCTTCAATGCAGCTGCGTGAAAAATATAATCCACACCATGCATTGCCTTCTGAATACTCTGCGGATCACGCACATCACCAATATAAAACTTCAGCTTATTACTATACTCAGGGAATTCTCTCTGATAGTAATGACGCATATCGTCCTGCTTCAGTTCATCTCTGGAGAAAATACGGATCTCTCCAATCTCCGTTGCCAGAAATCTATTCAATACTGCATTTCCAAAAGAACCGGTACCACCGGTGATCAGTAAGGTCTTACCTTCAAACATAATTGCCTCCGATAAATTTAATGATACGCTTTATCTGTTCATTCCATAAATAGGATAATGCGAATTCTCTGTTCTGAGTATACCTTACTTCCCTGTTTTTTTCAACATTTAAGCCACATTGTGTCAAAGCATCCTGCATATCTGCAACTGTGCTGCCGCAAAATGTAACATTCTCCTTAAATTTTTCCCAGCCGACAAATCTGGTAGACAGGATTTCTTTACCGGTTGCAAGATATTCCATGATCTTGGACGGGAAATTATTGCGATTCTCTTCCATGTTCATATTTCGTGGATTCACCAGCACATCCGCACGTTCCAGGCATTTGAGATACTCTGCATATTCCAGGAATCCAAGATATTTTATCCTACTGTCCTTCTCAGAAGCTGCCACCACTTCCTGTTCCAAGCTTCCTTTCCCACTGATCCATAATTCACTGCTCTCGTCAGCCTGCTGCGTAAATGCCTCCAGCATCAGGTCCAGACCGGTTACCTTCTCCAGTACTCCGGCATACATGAATATCTTATTATTTTCACTTACTTGTTTTTCAGGCAGCGTTCCGAAATAATCATAGAACTCTCTGTCGATGCCGCCTTCAGAGCAGATGAATCTCTGCTTTTTTGTCAGATATCTCTTCGTCTGTTCGGACAGACCTACTACTACATCATATTTACGGATATTTTGCAGCATCAGCCATGCATATATCTTTCTAGGAAGGCTGTGATAAGATTCCGGTCCCGAATAATCTGCCAGCACCAACACGCTCTTTTTGCCGCTTTTTTTGCACATTTTAGGTAATGAAAACCAAGCATATACCGAATTATATGCTATGCATAAGTCAGTGTCACGCAATTGCTCCTGTAGTGTTTGTCGACATTCTGTCAGTGTTTTCAACAGGTTCTGCTGCTTAAATACATACCGGACCGGAAACGGTGTCTTCCCTTTCTGAATAGCATCTCTGCCGCCTTCTTCCAGAGGAAATCCAATATAAGAAAATACTTTCACAGTATTCCCCTGTTCTGCTAATGCCTGCATGAATCGGTATTGATACCTATTGGCTGCAGCTGATAAATAATGAAGTTGTGTATCCAGTTCCTGTGGTGCATTGGAACCACAAAACAGTATGTTCATCTGATTAATCCTTTTCTTCAATGTATACGTATCCTATCTCTTAAAAAAGTGAAATGCGTCTTTCAACGCATCTCACTTTTTTGAGTCCTACATGATTACAATATTGGTTTTGTCCATCCGTCATCACCACCGGGGCGTCCGAGTAACAGAGTCGTTCCATTCACATAAGTTCCATACTCATTCTCAGAAACATTTTCCGTTGCAATAACACGATATACCCACTGCTGCAAATCTTTACAGGTTAGTATCTTGGTACCTACTATAGGATTTTCATCTTCCAGTTTAATTGTAAGTTTCCAATATTCCTCGTCTTCCTCCTCATTAAACCAGACCGGACCATCCGTTCCGTTAATAAATATTTCTCCCTTTGCAGGTTTTTCGATCACAGCCTCGCCAATACCACCTTTATAGATATAAGTTGTAGTAAATCGTCCTCCTACATGTACTGACGTGGTAGCTGCCTCCTTCGTTACCTCCTCATCTTCACCTTTTTCAACAGTGGTTTCAAAGCCGATATAGTTTGTTGTAAGGTTTTTATCTACTTCCAGTCTTGTATTCGGGCTCAGGAAAATCTCATTCAGTCCTGTAATCTGATCTGCATGTAATACATACGGATTCTCCTCTGTTGCGTTTTGATCGTAAATAAGCAATTGTGAACCGGAACTGCTGCCACTAATTGTACCACACAGGCTGTTTCCTGCCTCATCTGTTGTACCTACGCTCTGCATTTCCAGACGATATTTTCCAAGCGTCCAGTTTGCCTTTGTAGGAATCACCTGCTTATTAACCAGTTTAACAGGAATCATGGCAACCCCATCCAATACCAGATCACTCTTTAGACTGACATTGCCGCTGAAACGAATTTCATGTCTCTCGTCATTCTCCCCCAGGATAAACAGTGTTCCCACCCTTGAGGGCAATACCAGGCTGCTATATCTGCCATCTCCTTTCTGGTTGCCGATTTCGATATCCTTACGGACAGAAATAATATAGTCGGCATATCTCTTATTGTCTTCTGTGCTCCGAAGGTTAAGCGAATCAATCTCTTTCACAGCTTCCTCAAAAGTTGCAAACCATGTAATCTGTTCTTCCGCCTCTCCGGGATAGATAATCAATGAAACTTCTGCATCCGCTACCTTTCCATATATGAGATCCTTGCCTGACTTCATCAGTTCGTAATCGTCATTATATCTGCCCATCTCCTGATAATCTTTGCCGCTGTATGCAGGCACGAACCACCAGGGTGATGCCTTCGGTGCGGACAACAATACCATTCCATCATAAAGTTGTGCACAGGCACTCTTGTCATTATAGTCAATTCTGACAACAATAGAACTGCTTATATTGTTCTCAAAATAGGAACCTTCTCCGGCATTAACAGTACCCTTGACCTCAATCATAGATCTACCGTTCTTATCCTGCTTACCTCTGAGCAGATTTCCAGATCTCTGAACAATGATGTTATTCAATGATATTTTTCCGTCACCTACTGTTTCCGTTCCGATCTCCAACGCACCACCATCCAGTGTAATAGTTTTATTGGAAGTAAAGTTCTTAGCACTTACATAGCTATTGTTTCTGAGTGTTACATTATTCGCAGTAATATTTCCATTCTCTGCTCCCATAGAAGTTGCTTCGTTTACGATCAATTCGTTCACTCCGCTGATTCCTCTTTTCACAGAATAATATGTACTGTTCTCACTTGAAGCACTCTTGAACTCTACTGTTCCCACTCCTGAAATAGCAGTTGCTGCTGCCAGATAACTAATATTCTCATTCGTTTCGACATAATAGCTTCCCTTTGCAGAACCGGATATCGTTTCTACGTTACGTCCCATATAACTGAGATCCTGACATTCAATATTGGTCCCCGGAGCAATTCCTACTTCCCGATATGCATAATTACCAATATTAATATTATACCCTGTGTTCGTAAAATATGTATAATTATATTTTGCAACCGTAAATTTTTTCAGTGATGACAGCACAACACCTTCTACTGTTGTATTACATCCAAGCGTTACATTTCCACTGAATGCAATTACATTACCGCTCTGTTCTCCTTCTGCCGGCTTAATCGTAATGGATTTCGCCTTTGAAGGAAGTTTCAATGCCTTGAGTTCCAACCTGCCGTTTCCGTTCACACCTACCGGTCGGTACAGACTGATCGTATAGTCCATATTACGGTTATTACGGTTATCGATTTCCGCTACAGCATCATTAAAGTTATAAAATTCTGCCTGATATTCAGAATTATATTCCCCTTCAATACTACCGGATACCCGGACCGCTACTGCCTGGTCCGTAATGTATAATCCCCTGTTGTATTTATAGAGATTACCACTTGCGGCTGTTCCAACTCCTTCTCCGTAATACAGCTCTATAGTCTCTGCCGATGCCTTGGTCATATTCGCTAATTTCTGATATGCCTTAGGCGTACCTCCACTTACTGTCAGGTCTTGAATATCGGTCTGGGTTGCCACAGCATATTGTTTAGCAGCAGGATCCCAAATATATGGAATCAGCTTAATCTGCAGCCCTTCTTCTGCATAAACTTCTCCGTCAATAGTAAGCTGCGTCGTGGCACTATTCAATACTTTCTGTGTATAATAGCTGTGAATACGCAATGTTGCATTACCATGAATATTGGTAAGTTTCATTGCTCCCTTTGCATTTATGCTGACTACCGTGGAAGGACTATTATATTTCTCGGCATACAGATCTATTACCTTGATATCCTTGGCAGCCTGCAGATAAGCTCCATCAAACAGTTTCACCGTATTCACATCAATTCCACCATTAATACAGATCAATTGCTGTCCATAGAGATACAATGCCTTTTTACCGGTTACTTTGGTACATGCCAATAATGCCAAGCCACCATCTGCTGTACCGGTTTTAGCCCCCTGCCCAAATGCCACATTATAGTTAGTCATATTAAGTGCAATGGTATTACTGGGTGAAAATACTCCATTCTTTACTTTACCATCTGTCAGAAGAACATTTGCAAATGCCACATCACAAGCCGGCTTTATTTCTCCTGTAAATTGTAACGTCAGTTGTTTGCCGCTTTCTCCCTGTATGGTAACACTCGCTGCTTTAGAAGGCAGTTTCAGGGCCCCGTAAGCTCCTCCCTGACCGGTCTTAACTATACCATCGCCACGATACAACAGTGTCATCGTGTACTCTGCCCGCTTATTGTTGGCATTTTCAATAATGGTTACTGCCTCTTCGAAGGTCTTGGCGTAAGTTGTGTTCCCTGCATCGTCTGCGATTTTCACAGCCATATCTGCCAAGTCACCGTTCATAACATAGTTGCTTCTGTTCTTGTATGCCATCCAGGATGCCGCGCTGATTTCCTCTACGACATTTTCTGCTCCTGCTGCCTGTCTGAGTGTTCTGAACGGGTATGCTACAAATTTATCTGCAGCTTCCATCGGTGCAATTACAAGGCTCTTATCTTTGTAGGTATCTACATATATATTTTCGGCACCTACAGCAGTAACATCTGTCTTTATTAATCTGCATAACACATAATCACCGGTAACCGTTCCCTTAATAGTTAACATCGGTTTACCGCTCTTATCCTGCTTAGCAGCCAGATAACTGATCACATTTTCATTCTCGCCTGTCAACGTCGCAGCCGTCACATCCAGATTTGTGATTGTGGCAGTATTCAAAGTATCCCATGTCGCTGTACCTTCACAAATTAAATTAGTAACACTACTTGCCTTGGTCGTTGTCAGAGCACTGTCCTTTAGTGTTAATTTACTTGCAGAAATCGCATCTGCATTACATACCAGGCTATCGAAAGTCAGATCTCCGTTATAAGAAACGGTTCCCTGGCAAATCAATTGCTTAGCATCGTCCCTTGTCTTTCCGCCGGCAATAGTCACACTCTTCGCTTTTCCATTCGAAGGGAATGTCATTGCACTGATTGCTTTGGTATCTGTCACATTCGTATCAGCAAGTCTGTCTCCGACAATTTCCAGACGATAAACTGCTGTCTTATCATTGAGATTATTCATCTCATTGACTGCCATTGCCAGATCCAGGAATGTAGAAGTATCCTGTGTCGCCGTATTGATCAGACGTACACTGTTATCATCTGTCTCCGGATGCGAAGCACTTGCCACCCAGTAAATTGCTTTATTTGCTTTCACATAAGCGCCTGTACCTACTGCATTCGAATCTGCTGCAAGTATTTCCATTGACAGATCTGACATCGGAATTTTCTCAATATTTGCTACTTTTTTTGTATTATTCAAGGTCACCCTAAATGCATTTCCAGTCATGCTTCCGGTCAATTCCTGGCTTTCCGGTGTCTCCGTTCCCTGTAATTGCAATGTCAGTCTCAACGGATGTACTGACCGGTTTTCTCCTGCATAGTTTTCTACCTGTCCTTTCAATGTCAGATAGGTATTATGATTGGAGTCCTTGTAATACGTAATTCTACCATTGTCGTTTGCTACATTTGTAATTACCGCTGCTTTCTTTACAGTCAGGCCGGCATTTTCAAGTGTCAGTTTCGGGGCTGTCAGACTGCCTTCTATCACTGCATCCTGACAAACAATGATATTTTTAAAGTCTCTCACATTACCGCCGATTATAAGGTCCGAAGAATCCAGGACAAGTTCTCCCTTACCTGCGATATCTCCGATCATCATGCCGGACTTACTTTGATCCACATCTACGGTATCTTTTCCTATCGTCACATTACTGAGTACTAAATCAAAAGCTCCGGTTGCGAAATTCAACTTTGCGCCCTGTGCTACCTTATTTACCAGTTTTACCGGTGCCAGATTTACATCTATAAATTCCAGATTAGATCTGACTGTTACATTATTATTATAATAAATTGTCTTAATACCGGTATCCGCCTCTGAAAATCTCGCACTTCTGATAAATAATGTTGCATTTTCAGCAGGTAAATCCAGATTTACGGGTTTCTCTGCACTTCCGACATTCTGCAGAAGTAAAATAGTATACTCCGCATTTTTGTCTTTCATTGCTTTGATTGCCGCTACCGCTTCATTCAGGGATGTGTAGTAGTTAATCACATCTGCCTCTGCCAGTTTGCCATCATTGACATCTCCCTCACAGAGAGCAGCTACCACCTCTTTGCCGTAATATACGAAAACTTTTCCCTGAGCTTTACGGAGAATATATCCATCCGTATGTTCTACACTATATTCTTCCACCTGAGGATCCAGGTTCTCGGGTGCCACACGGAAGCAATCCGCATCTGCCTTAGCAGCTGTCAATAACTGTGCCGTTCCGTTCGGTGCTCCTGTCAGTTTCACGTCCGTTTTTTCCTCAGCAACATTAGGAAGGACCTGTACATTAACCCTATTCGTATCATAGTCTTCCAGGAATACATATCCTTTTATATTCAAAAACGGAATGCACTTCTTAGGATCTTTGTCAATCTTTCTTCTGGTAATAAGCTGCGCATCTTCCGATGTACTTGTCAGATTACCATTGATATTGAACTCCTTATCCACGCTGATCACTGCATAGTTTCCATTCAATACCACATTTGTTAACTCAGCTTTACCTCCAACATCCAGCTGACCTTCCTTCACATATACATTACTAATTGTTGCGTTACCGGCAACCTGAACTGAGCTTTCAGTCACATTCACTGTAGCTGCCTGCAGATTACCGCCGGTAAATGCGTTCGCTTTCGGCGAATACTGTTCAATCTGTAAATCTATTCCTTTCGGAATCTCTATAGAAGCGAACTGACTGATGCTACCTACAAATGTATTATCTGTATTCACATTTGCTGTCTTGTCAAATATAAGAGTTCCCTTATTGCTTCCTTTCAATTCTACAGGATCATTGAAATTCACGTTCTGTTTAAATGTAAGCGAATATCCGCTTGTGGATATCTGAACAGCATTGCGATACTCATTTACAGATGCAGACACATATTCATTACCCTTTTTAATCATCTGTGTCAACGTTACATTCTCAAGTATCGTATTGGATGTGAAAGTCAGATTACCGGTAAAGTAAATATTTCCTCCCTTTATCGTCAATTCTGCCACTGCTCCGGCTCTCGGGAATGTTAATCCCTTGGGGACACTGACGGGAGTAGCAATGTTATCATCTGTAATAGTGATGACATAATCTCTCTTTTTGTTCAGACTATTAATCTCTGTTACAGCATCCGCAAAGTTCAGACACCTTGTAGATATTACCCCGGTTCCATCTTCCGCTTCATATGACAATACCACTCCACACTCCGCATCGGGATAATATGTCAGATAGCCAGCCTTCTTCACAATAATGCCTGCAGTCTCACCTGCCTGCACAGGATCCGGAGCAACCATATCTGTTGATACTTTTGATGCTTTTGCCAGTTGTACACCGTTGTTACGACATGCCTCTGTCAGATCGTCAAAAGCTACAGTTACATAACCATTTGCCGTTTTTTCCGTCAGGCTGATGATCAGTTCACCACCGCCAATAGATGCCTGTACTGTTCCGTTAATTGTAATCTGGGGAGTAACCTTCGTTATCTCCTTATCAGCATTTCTTGTAATGGTTGCCGGTGCACGTAATACTGCGTTACCTGTCTGTTCTGAAGCAATAATATCAGTAATACTTACTGCTGCTTCTGTCTCTAAGGTATGTGCTCCGATTACGAGTTTACCGATAGTTACTTTTCCTTTTACCTTCAGATCAGAAGCGCTCAGATCCAGAATTGCAATGTTACTCAGTTCTCCGTCAATAGTGTGCAAATCTTTTCCCTGAATTTTCAAATAGGATGATTTGTTAATTCCGGAACCGGTAATTTTCCCGATTGCTTTTCCTTCCGCCATTGCACACTGATCAATGGTCAGTCCAAAATTACCTAATGAAATGGTAGTCTTAGCTGCACTCGGATTCAAAATGAGGTTCTGCAGTCTCACATTACATTTTAAAGTGATATCACCTTTATAAGAGATCGTTGCTGCTCCGCTCTGTGTCTGACCTGCTATGGTAACCTCTGCCGCCTTTGAAGGGAAGGTTAATGCCTTCGTAATATCAGTTACGCCAGGCGTAGTCTGATCATCCGTAATAGTGATATTGTACTTTTTGCCGGTATCAGCTAAACGGTCAATCTCACTGAAGGCTTCCTGCAATGTACCAAAACCACCATTATAGATCCATTCTGCAGACCCTTCCTCGCAGCTTTCCAGAATTACTGCCTGCTTTGCCACGTCATTACATTTAATGGTCTTGCCATCTTTATGTGTCAAGTGAGTAATTGCTACACGTACCACCGGTTCACTTTCATTTTCCGGCTCAGAATAAGTACTTCCTACAACGAACCAGCTGCTCATTGCCTTCTCAGCATTTAAAAGCAGTACATTCTGTGTATACTTTCCCTGCAGCGACTTTACGTTAATATCCACTGCTGCTGAACGGAATCTTGCTACCACATCCCCTTCTGTGATAATCTTGCCCGTTGCATCAACGGCTACCGTACCGGTATATCCGGCACCCGCCGAAACAGTACCGGTGATCGTCAAAATGTTTTTACTATTGTCAGCATAGCTGATACTGTTTTTATCATCTCCGGATACTAAGTTCTTTAACGTAATCTTTCCATTACTATCCAGAGAAGAGCTTGTCATTTTCAGGTTTTCTTTTACTGTAATGAAACCGGATGCCTTAATGCATGCGTTAGTAAGTGTGGCATTGGTAATTGTCGCATTTCTGCCAACCTGGACCGTGCCCTCCTCAGCACTCAATTCTCCAATAGACAGATCACTTTTAACCTTAAGAGCATATGTATCCTTTGCGACTCCTGATATCAGCAATCTGGATGTGTTTGTTCCTGTCACAGTTGTAAATTCACCGCTGCTGTTATCCAGTTCAAGTACTTTTCCGTTTAATTTAAGTGCTTTTACATCATCCACATAGGTATCACGGGTCTTATCATATACTTCTGCTTTCAGATCAATATTTTCAAAGGTAACATCTGTAAGAAGATTAATATCTCCTACATAGCGGAACTCAATACGTCCGTCATTTCCGTTTTCTGTTCCTTCTGTTCCACGGAAGATCACTTTTCTGGCTTTCGAAGGCAATGTAAATGTCTCCCGGGTATCAATATCCTCTGATATTTCTACAATATAAGTCATATTGCTGTTAGACAGGGTTGTCAGATAGGCTGATGCCTCCGACCACTTGACAAAGGACTTTAATACCTGCGCACCTTCATCACTGCCATCCGCATTCTGCGCCTTGATCGTGATCCAATCTCCGCCTACATAAACCTTCTGTCCTACCTGATATGCACGCGTATACTTAGAATTTTCATCCGCCTGCATAGGTTCAACGAGATCCGTCCGGATTTTCGTATTGGTTGAACTAAACAGAATGCTTCCCGCACTCTGATTTATTACCGGGTATAATGCATTATTGCCTGTAACAAATTTTCCGGCTTCGTTCGCAAAATCATTTTCTTTATCCAGATAAATCTTACTATCAGATGACAGCTTACCAAATCTGACAGCAACATTTCTGGAGCTGTTATAAGGTGTTATACTCTGAACAGATATAGTACTGTTCTTACCTGTATAGATATAGGAATAAACCTTGTCTTCCTCGTTCATTCCATATCCACTTACAGCAATCTGCTGGAATGCCGCCTTATCATTTATAATAAGTACTGTGCTATCTTGCAGTTCCAGCCTGCCGTTGCTTACCTGTGTAAAGGAATCACTAATCCAAAATCCACTCGACATGAGATAGATATCTTTGATTTTCTCTACTGTTTTAACGTAGGCTTTGCCACCATTTTCTATGCGTCCTACCGGTGCAACAAGTTTATCAGCCCGCAGAATACCTCTGTTGCTAATAGCAATACCATACTGACTGTTGATATCTTTAATATTAATAGTTCCTGCTGTAAGTTCACCATTTCCCAGCACATAGGCATCAGAAGTCTGCATAGGCTGAATACTGATCACAGCTTTGTTAAGAAGCAATGTATTATCTACAATTACTTTAGTACCACTCGATACATAAGTTGCATCATTACTGAGTGTCAGATTTCGACATTCCAGTTCTGTATTTGCCGGTTTTGAACAAAAATGAAGCTGTCCATCCATGATAAGTGAGCCAGCTGTCACATTACCTACTTTCCACTGATTTCCACAGATTTCCAGCGATTTTGCCGAAATATCTCCTGACATTATATACGTAATCCCCACATAGTTATCGCTGTTTTCGCATATAACATCAAAATCCACACCCGAATTAGGGGCATTAAGAGATACATTGGTAAATACTTTTCTTTCATCCCCCAATTCTACTACCTGTCCATCTGCATTTACAAATTTCTTATCTGCCACCGCTTCATATCTAAAGTGAGATCTGGCCATTGACAATGAAATTTTGGATGCAGCCTTGGCAGTATTTGTTACTGTCAGACCTTCTGAAAATTCTACCTCTGAGGAAGCAAATGTAATAGAATGACCATTTAGATCCAACACAGCATAATGCTTCTTCCAGGTACCATCATCTTCTGTCCACTGCGCAGTCTGCCAGTATGTATTTGTAACAAAAGCCGGAATTGTAATATCCTTAGATAACTTCCAATCATCTTCAAATACAACAGAGTAAGATCCCTTTGCACTACCAAAATCGCTGGATAACGCCGCTACTGCTTTTTCCAGTGAAGAATAACTCTGTGCCTTTGTTGTTGAGCTATCCGGACTGCAGTAATAAACGGATATCACATTTTTGGAAGCTTTCAGGTAATTCCCCTCGCGTTCCACAAACATTCCGTCCCCTTCGATATAAATAGCTGTTCTGGGGAAATCAGCTTCTGTGGCTGTCACTGTTGCAATAATCTCTCCCGGCTCAAAACGAACAGGATCCTCCTTTCCCTCTGTCATTTTTTGTAATAATATGGGATCCTGACGTCGTGAATTATTGATTAATTTTCCGGTAAATTTAATCTGACCGGTCTGTTTACCATCTTCACTTTCACGTAAAGTAATGACTGCAATTGCGGTATCCGACGCTCCGTTTTCAGGACTATTGATAACCAGATCCTTCAATGTAGCTGTTCCGAAAACGCAAAGTCCGGACTCCAGATACATCTCCGTCCTGCCTGATACTGTCAGATTTCGTACACTCACATTATTCTGGTATGCAATAATCATATTGCCCTGGATATTCATATCCGTATCAACAGTCACGTCACCGGTACTTCCATTTTGGGATACGAAATTCACAGTCGCCCCTGCCACTGACTGAACTCCTTTTGATTTTCCGGTAGTGTCATGAACAGAATGAATCATTATATTAGCGTTTGCAGTGATTTTCAGTACAAATCCATTCAGATTCAGCGAAACCTTTGCCGCCTTATCCCAGTCTCCAAGGTTCAGGTCATCGCCACTGATAGATGCATCTGCCCCCAGACAGATCTCATAATACATATCCGGATTCGTCTGTAAGCTATCCTGCAGATAAGCCGTAGCTTCTTTTATCGTCTTGAAGTATGCCTCATTCCCGTTTTCATCAATTACCGTCAGTTTGGGAGCTACGTAATCTGCGGGATCAATATTATTGACATAATTCTCTACGAATGTTTCCTGCTTGAATCTTGACTGTTCTGTGGTTCTCTTAAAGTTATTGGAACCTTTCAGATATATTTTTGCAGTGGTATCAATGTAATACCATTTACCGTCCAGTTCTACAATATTATAAGTGTGCGCATTGGCATCCGTTCCCATGATCACTTTACTGGGAACTCCCATCTCTCTGGACAGTCTCGTAAATAACAGGGCATACGCCTGGCAAGTACCCTTGCCATTGATCAATGCGGAATATGCGGTATGATAAATAGGTGTAGTAGTACCTATATAAGACACATGTCCCACGATATAATCATAAATTGCTTTTACCTTATCCCGGGCGTTTCTGTCCCTGTAGGCATAGAGCTCTCCACCTTTCTGATTGATCATCTGATCAATTTTGGCATCAACCGCATCCTCCTGTTCCCGTGTAGTCATGAACGGAGTCGTCATCTGGTACATGGAATATCTCTTACCACGATAATTCATGGAAGAATAATCAAAAATACTGAATTGGAACGTTGTTGCCGTAGGATCGCCTACCGTATAGTTCAGATAATCTCCCTCATAAGGCATCATTCCTTCACGTTCCGCATAAAAATCATATGCCTCTTCCGGATCAAAAAAGAGATCTTCGTACCCTTGATTCATGACTGCACTGTCTACAAGGAACCATCTGTTCTCACGTGCCACCATTGCATCCCTGGCTGCCTGATATGCATCTTCCCGGGTGTCACATATTGTTACTTTATCTACTGTTTCATATGTCTGACCATCATTTGCAAGCACTTCCACCGGTATCCGGACATATAATGTGCATATAGATGGCCATACTACGATCTTAGCCAGAGCAAAATAAGAAGTTGTTGTCTCCTGTCTTCCTGCGAACCATGAAGATCCTCTATAAGGAAGAGTATCTGAAGTTAAAACATCTTCTACATACCCATACTCAACATCTTCTGACAGTTTTCCGGAGGTTTCTGCTTTCAAGACACTCCATTCCACTGTTTTACGACTCCATCCATCATTCTTATGGTTCTGATACTGTTCATCCAAAAATTGATCTGCACTTACTTCTCTGCCGTCCTCACAGATCACGACCAACGTAACTTTTTTGTACTCACCTGCATGAAGAGTTAATTTATCAATACGATTTCCCTCTTCGTCAATCAGATATGCCCCTTGATACTGCTGATCTGCTCCGTCTAAATCGCTCCCCATCGGGACATCCTTATTGGTTACAATTTGGCTTTCCGGTCCTTCACCGCTCGCATCATAAGCAGTAACCTTATAAGAATATACTTTATTCTGCCCGGTGATTAGGTCAACAGTTACATCTTCACAATATTTATTATTCCATTGCTCCTCATCAACTACCGCCCAATCCGATGCATCATCTTTACGATATACTCTATATCCCGTCGGTTTTTTTGCTTCTGACGGATAGGTCCATTCGAGTGTAATTGACGTATCACTCTGAGTCAGAGTTACAAGAGGCGCTGCCAGCTCATTTGCGTCCGCATAGGGTACTGCCGTAGCTGTAATAAGCTCTTCCTCCTGCGTTGCTTCCGTAGTTGCCGGGCTCGGGCTCTCTTCCGGGCTCGGACTCTCTTCCGGATCAGAAGTCTGTACCGGCTCCTCTGTGACTTCTGCATCCGGTGCCGGACTGGTTACGGTCTCCTCGTCCTCTGCATCCGGCGCAGGGCTGCCTGTCTGTTCTGTTTCTGTCATATCCGTAGCAGACATCAAATCTTCTGTTGCGGATATTTCAGGCATCACATTTGCCGCCAATGTTGACATTGAAGCATCTGTCCACAATAATGCCATTGCTAACACAAATGCAATACCACGTTTTAAGATCGTTCGTGTTTTTTTCTTCATTTTTCTCCTCCACCTTTATTTTTGTCTATTGCTCCACCACCAGATCAATTGCGATGATCCGATGCGGAATCTTACCTTTTTAGTGCCACCGTAGGTATCTCCGATGCCTTTAATGGTAACCGTTGCTATTCCCGTCCGGTTATTATTTTCATAGCCGACAATCTCATAATCGGATGGTTTCAGTTCTGTTCCACCAAATCTGATCGTAATATCCGAAGCATCCAGAGTCACTTCCTTGCCATGATATGTCTGTTTCGGAATATATACCGATGCAAATTTAATATCCTTCTCTACAATTCGGTAGCTGCTCTCTATGGTTCCCCGATAATTTCCCTTTCCGGTTACCGAGACTTTGATTTCTGTTCCCACAGGAAGAATATCTCCGGACTGTACGCTGTCTCCCGCCTGGCGGATCGTTCCGTCATCTAATACTGTCCGCTGTGTATATGTGTACCTGATATTTCTGTCATAATCCGTGCCGGCCCTCATGGTTCTGCCATTACTGTCTTTCAAGGAAGGCACGATCAGATAGTTATTCTCTACATCCCTGTACACCTTATCCGGAGCCGTCATTGTGACGCCTGAGTTATCAGATGCCGACAAATCTTTCTGTTTTATTCCAAAGGGAACTTTTATAGTGCCCCTGAAACTTCCCTTGCCGGTAATGATCATTGTACCATTGGAAGAAGCTGTATTATTGTTCCGATAACGAATGGTATAGTCTACTCCGGCAACCAATGTAACACCATTCACTTTAATCGTAGGTGCCGGCTTTGCCCCACCTTTCGTATAATCTGTCACATATTCCTTCTCACTGCTGATCAGGGAACCTGCTGAGATATCGTCAATTTCCAAATCTCCTGTATCATCGGCAATTTCGATCTTATGAATCTGATAAGCCCTGCTGAGTCTTCCTCGGAACCCTCCGATACCGTTGAAAGTAATATATGCTGTGCCGGCATTCCTATTACCGGAATAGCTTACTTCATAGTCGGTTCCTTCTGTCAGAGCATATGTACTGCCCCTCCACTCTGTCGTAAGAATATATCCTGATTGTATAATATCGCTTCCGGTATAATTAAAATCACTTTGCAAACCGGTAACCGAAACATTGCTCATAGATATTCCGATTATGCTAAACGTAAGTCTGCGTTCCCCTGCATAATTTCCACAGCCTTTAACGATCACCGTTGCAGTTCCGGGATATTTGTTATTCGTATACTGTAGTGTATAATCTACTCCTTCTGTCAGGACTGTCATTCCGTCTCTCAACGTTACCCCGGGTTCTATCAGATCACCTGTATAATTCTGTGACGCAATCCGTTCCGCTGTCGTACTGCTTATCAATTTAGCAGCGGTCAACGTAAGATTTATCCATCTGGTTCCTGTATAACTGCCAATTCCCGTTATCTTTATCCGATAATTACCAGCTTCACTGACAGCCGCCACTTCCTGATCATCCAACCAGTAAGTCAGTTCATAATCCCTTGATTCCCGCAAACGTCTTTTGTCAATATATAGCTTTACATCCGGTTTCTGTTCTCTTCCATATGTCTGCAGAACCAGATCTTCCACTGCCACGCCATTATCTTCTTCCCCAATATCTCTGGGCAGGATCAAAAAAGTGGTCTCTGCCTTGCCGGTATATTCTCCTTTGCCGGTAATAATAACTGTCGGCACGGTTCTCGATGCAAAATCCTGATTTACTTTGATATTGTTTCTGTAAGATACCGTATAATCTCTGTTTTCTTCCAGTAAAACATTTCCGTCATACACCTGAACTTCAGGTTTTATCGCTTTTCCGGTATATCTTTGATTTTCTATGCCAGCCACCCAGAGCCCGACATCTGTCTTAATGCTCGTCCACTTTGCATAGAGTACCATATCTCCATAGCTGCCTGTCCGGATTTCTGAAATCGGATCTGTATATTCCGCATCCCTATACCATCCATCGAAAAAATATCCGGGATTATTCCCTGCCGGTTTTAATGTAATACTTGCGCTTTCTACTGTATAGGTATTGGGGTTTGTCGTATCGTTACTTCCTTCTCCCAATACATATCTTATTGAATATATGCATGGACTATATTGTGCCGTAACGTTCTCGTCCCTGGTCACATTCGTATAATTCCCCTTCCAACCGGTAAACTCATACCCTGCTCTGGAGGGATTATCGTAAGAAAACTGTGCATCCTTTCCTTCCAACACGACAGCATCCTGCAAAACCTCTCCGTTCCAATCGCGGAACACTACATGATATCTATTCGGTATAACCACCGTATACTGTGCGGTAACAACATCACTGTTCTGATAGCCATCTAAAACAACAATTGCTTTTATCTGCACTTTCTTTTGCGGAGCTATCGTCTCATCCATTCGAATAGCATTCTCATACTTGTAACAATTATCATTGCCTACCACCGGCATACTTCCGTCCAGTGTATAGTAAATTGCCGCATCCGATTTAGCTGCTGATAAAATCAGGTAATCTCCCTCTGCCACTCTTCCTGCCGGCAGAGAAAATTCCGGTACTGCAAGCTTCCATGCTGCCTTCAGAACAATATCTCCGGTACTTCCTTTTTTAATTACTGTTGTCGGAATATTTTTATCCGTTTCATACCATCCATTGAATAATGTTCCCGGCTGTCCGGATGCATTTTTTAATTTGATATCCGCAGTCTCTATGGTGTAAAAATCCGGATTATCGCCTGCTTCCACTCCTCCGTTTAAGTCATAGGTAAGAGTATATTCTTTAAGCAAATAGGATGCTGTAACTGTCTCATTTTTATTAATATTTTGAGTGTTACCTTTCCATTCTACGAAGTCATAACCCGTTCGCTGTGGTGCTTCGGGCAGTACCGCATCTCGCCGCGCAGCGACTGTCTGCGTTTCAAGGACCTTTCCATTCCAATCTTTAAAGGTCACCTTATATTGAAGGGGGGCTACTGTTACTATACATTGTGCTGTCACAACACTGTTCTTATGATCTGTAACTGTCGCTGTAATAACTGCAGTGCCATCGTTTCCCCGGATTGCCGTCACTTTACCACCAACACAGGTAACGAGAGTCTCATTGGAGGAACTCCACTGTACATCACTGCTTTTTTTGCCGGTAGGAAGCTTCGTCACTGTAACGCTGCCTGTTCCACCCTCTGTTATCTTCAGGTTTTCTCCGGACAGAACAAGTTCATTGCCACATGCAATATATTTTTGGGTAACCGCATCACTGTCCTCATATCCTTCCATAACGGCTTTAGCGGATATCGTCATGTTCTGAGACACAACAATTGGTTCACTATATGTAATGGTAGTCTTCCATCCATCTGTAGAGTAATATATCGTTGCTCCCTCTTTAGCCGTCAGCGTCACCGCTGCGTTACGATCAATCGTTATCGCTTCGGATCCTTCTGCATAAGTACCTGCCGTCGGCACAAGTTTCGGTGCATCCAGTTTTTCCGTCACCTGCACGGTGCATTGTGCCTTTTTGCCTCCTGCCTGTGCAGTAATGATGCAGTTTCCCCTGCTGACTCCTGTTATGATTCCATCCTCTACAGTTGCTATCTGTTCGTTATTGCTTGTCCATTGCAACCGGATTCCGGATACATAGCTGGGTAAAACGGATGCCTGCAAAACAGCCTGTGTTCCCTTACGAAGTGTAAGGCTCTTTTGATCCAGAACAATTTTCCCTACCTGCGCCGCATAAGTTCCGCCCTGCAGTTGATCAAGTTCCAAAGTACTTATTGTCCCCTCTTGAACCGTACGGGGGCTCTCACTGATCAGATATTCTACTTTTCCCTGCGCATAGGCAATACCGTACACATAACCGGCAGATATATCCGGTGTATATTCTGTCCGCGCATCTGATCCATCAGGAAGAACACTCTGAATCTCCTTTTCTGTATTGTAGAACAGGCGATCATCCAGTTTGAACAAGCCGGAATATCCGCCCTGCCAGAATGAGTTACTGTCGCCAAACGAATGCCAGTTACCAAGGTTCGCGATCACCTGTGTGCTTTGATCCTCTAAATTAAATTTGGAAAGAGTCACTTTGTAGCCGGTAGTATTATAATCTACATAATAGAAAGCATTGCCCTCCTGTATAAGCGGGCTTGATGTATTCTTCCAGAAATAATCATCATATGTCGTATCTTCTGCAGCAAGTGGTACCACATCACTTCCAACCGTTACTTCCCAGTCATGATGTTGTCTTGCTTTCATTGCTTCATCACTGATAAACATATACTGATGGGTGGCTCTTCCGACCTGATCCCATGTCGGATCGTCCCATGTCACATCCACCTGATATAATTCACCTCCCAGCACAATCATGTTCCATGCATGATTCATTGCAGTACTTGTCACCATATAACAGTTAATTCCGACCTGGTTACACAGATATTTATATGCTAATGCATATCCCTGACATACTGCCGTTCTTTTCACAAGAGCCCCATACGCGGAATAACTTGTCTGAGGAATTGTATTTGCCAGATAATTTTCATAATCATATGCACAATTGGTTGCCAGATATTCATGCAATGCAATTGCTTTCTCCATATCTGTCATATCATCATCCAGCATAGATAAAGCATCTGCCAATGCCCTCTTAAACGCCGCATCATCTAGACCATTTTGATACTCAGGCATCACATATGCCGTCTTTTTCGTGTTAGAGTAATAATTCCAACTAAAAGATGTTACATAATATAATTCCGGGTGTTCGTTGATAATGCCACTTACAAGATATGCAATCCGATCCTTATCTATTGCATAATCAGAGACATCAATGCTTTGCTTTTTAGCAAGCATCCCCCGGTACAGAACATCTATCGCTTTCGCCTCATTGCTTCCCTGAGAATCCACCAGCTGAATATAATCATTATCTGATGTTTCTGTATTCAGCACCTCCAGAGCGCCATTTTGATAAACGCCGCTCATATCTGCACATTCTTCTATAAGAATACTGTCTGTTTCTATTTCTGTTGTCGCATTCAGGTAATTATCGGAGACCGAAGGAATGAGAGTGACTATTGAATCAGGTGTTTCAAGAATTTCAGAATTATCAGTACTTTCAGATGGTATGCTTTCCGTTTCAGGCGCAGAATCAGAGACTATATTTGAGCTCACAGAAACATTATCCTCTGTCGATTCCATGTTCTCTACGAATTCTTCAACAGATGATGTACTTTCTTCTGCATTAGCATATAATGTCATATTTGCGTTAGAAAATACTAACGCGGCCGTGAGCAGTACGCTCAGGACTCTATACTTTTTCATTCCCTTTATCCCCTCGTGTTTTATAAATTATTATATAATATTTTATCAAATTTTAAGCAGTAAATCAATTATGAATCTTTTATTCTTTACTTTTCCTACAGAATATGACATTATGTTTGTAATATAAATTATTTTCTGAGGTGTTACGATGGTCAACAAAATCAAAGTCAAATTGCATGACAAAAATTTTCTCTTAATTTTTGCAAGTTTTCTTCTTTTCACTGCTATCATCATCGTGAAGCATATGGGACTTAATATCTTCAGCGATGACGAGATTCGCTATAATAGAGTTATTGGCAATTTCTTTGACATTGTGAAATACTATTGGACTTTTAACGGTCGAATGACTACTGATGTCTTATCCGAATTGTTGGTTCATCACTTTTCTCTTTGGATCATCATTGACTGTTTGATGTACATTGCAGTACTTTTTTTAATTGCCAAATTATTGGAGTTACATGACTGGTATCTTATATGTATGGAGGAAATTCTCATTCTAATGTTTCCTTTTTCATACTGGACGTCTGCCGGTTTTGTCAGCACTACAGCCAATTATTTGTATCCACTGGTTGCATTACTGTTGGTAATGCTTGTAATCAAAAACATTATAAATGCCAAACATCTGAACCTTTTTCTGACAATAGCAGGAATTCTCGGAATTACTTATTTAGGTTTTTCCGAACAATATGTCATTGCCTGTATTCTTTTTCTATGTTACGCCATCTTTTATGTTATCGCATACAGCGAGAAGGCAAATAAAATATTTTCCATCGGTTTACTTGTTGCAATGACTTCTTATACCGTTGCATTATTTTGTGCAATGTACTTTTCTCCCGGTCATCAATTACGGGTGCATAGTACTTCAACTGCGTCTGAATGGTTGCCGCAATTCGCAGATTGGACTTTAGCGCAGAAGATTACAGAAGGTTTCACCAGCACGGTTGCAAATGTTTTGTTCCATGACAATAAGATTACTATTGCACTTTGCATTGCTTTGGCTATCCTGGCCATTAACAGTTCCAAACCTCTCTTTATAAGACTTATCGGATATGTACCGATGCTTGGTATGCTTTGCATACGCATTATTGGTTCAGGACGTTTTATTATCTTTTATCCTTATGCTTGTTCTCTTCCGGACATTGACTATTCATCCCTCGGTGAATATGCATTATTAGGGCTCGCTGCTTCTATCGTCATCGTGATTGCAATCTTCGCTTCTGTTCTATTATTGCCTGAAGATACTCAACAAAGAAATTTTCTGTTTCTTATTTTGTTTGCCGGTGCCGTTTCCAGAGAAATTATGGGGTTCACTTCTACCATTTATGCATCCAGCTTTAGAACCTTTACTTTATTCTTCTTTTTAATGATCATAGCATTTTTAAACATTGTAAACAGTCTGAACAAACAGTATAACGAAAAGGCATTATTACTAATTCTTTTATTATTATAACTCTTGGTTTCTATCCTTAGTGAATGAGGTGCTATTAAAATTTTAATGGTCATAAATATCACCTCATTCACTAAAATCATACTCCTTCATATCCGAAATCATTCTTCTATATGCTTCTTCTAATCCAATAGAAGGTGACCAACCCAATTTTTGCAGCTTGTCTGAATTTAGTTTCATTTTGGTATCGGCAGCATATCCAAATGTATCTGTCTTAGGAATATCATAAATTACTTTAATTCTATTTCCAGCAATTTTTTCAGCGACCATCTTCGCCATGTCAGCAATGCTTGTATGGCACTCGGGATTTGATATATTGTAAGCTTCTCCATTCTCACCTTTTAGGAGAATCGTTAATAAGCCCGTCATGCAATCTCTCGTATAACAATAATTCCCCTCGGATAAACCTTTCGTGTGTAAAATAATATCTTCACTATTTATAGCGCTTTTTGCAAATTGTGCAAAAACTCTATTTTCTCCCTGAAGGATTCCAGCGCCAAAAGTTTGCGCAAGGCGTGCAATTTTTACCGGTACTTCAAATTCAGAATAATAAGCAACACACATGTTCTCACACAGGCGTTTACTTTCCGGGTAATTGCTTCGAACCTTTAACGGATTGATATATCCAAGTTCTTCTTCTCGTATTTCTTTACTTATATCAAATGAACCATATACTTCCATTGACGAGACATAGACTACCGATTCACACTTTTTTTCCCGTGCAAAATTTAAAATATTATTTGTTCCATCCACACTTGTTAAAATCGTTTCCACCGGTTTTTCAATCATCGTTTTCGATGTTGTTATGGATGCACAATGAAATATGTAATTTACCGGTTCTTCCATCTTAATTTCATCTGTGATGTCAGAAATATAAATTTTCAAATTGGGACTTACCAGATTACCGTATATGGTTTGGGCTTTTTCAAGATTTCTTACAAGAGCAATCACCCTTATGTTTCCAATGGTTAATAGCGCTCGTACGATTGAAACACCTATTAAGCCGGTTGCTCCGGTTACTAAAACACTTTTTCCCTTCATTTGTTCATAAGGTAAATCATAATTTGAAATATATTTCAAATCTTCTTGTAAAACATTCCGCCGCATCAATGACCTATCCCTTCCATTTAATCTTCAAATCCATATATTTGCTCGTTTTCTTTTGCTTCTAAAATTGCTCGCATGGTATAAAAATCTTCAGGTGTTGTTATTTTTATGTTCGCACTCGGTCCATCTATCAAATGGAGAGCAAATCCATATTTCTGCATCATCGTACATGAATCAATGCAGTTATTTACCCCTTCAGAAAGTGCTTTTTCATGAGCAGACAATATATCATCCAACCAAAAGCTCTGAGGAGCTTTTGCAACACGTGAATTGTTTCGACTGGGCACATAATCTATAGTAGAATCCTGTTCATTGACAACAAGTATGGTTTCCTTTACTTTAGCTGTAGTGATTGCCGATCCATATTTTAGTACACTGTTAATATTGTCTGTAATCAGTTTTTCGCCAATCAAGGGTCGCACTCCATCATGTATCAGTACAATACTCTTTTCGTCACCGGCAATTTTTTTTGCAGCTTTTAATCCATTATATATTGATAACTGACCTGTATCTCCGCCAGGGACAATTAGTTTAACCTTTTCTATTCTAAATTTATATAATATATTTTTAAGGTATGGAATCCAGCTTTCGATACATACAACTACGATCGCATCAATATCCCGATGATATTCAAAATGCTCCAACGTATGAATTATTATTGGTTTATTATACATTTCTAAAAACTGTTTGGGTCTTTCCTTACTGTGCATTCGACTGCCAACGCCACCGGCAAATATAACTGCTATGTTCATTTTCCTTTTCCTCTTCTTATTCCAACGGGGATGTTGCATTTCTACTCATAATCTTCCAATTGTTCTTATCACGCATATCCTTCTGAACGGATAACCACAAGCCCGGCAAATATACATTTCCGCTGTTAGACTCCACATGCCATTCCTCCGACACAAAAACATATTGGTCATGCGCTGTTTTTTCGCTGCTGTTTATTGTTTTCCCGGTAAAAGGATTCACCGGATCAACAATGATTCCTTCTGTTGCTAATGTCGGAACATCCCCGTTAGTCATAAATTCCTCTGACACGGAAAATTCTTTGGCATTAAAATCCTTTACCATAAGCAACGGATAATAATATTCCAAGTCTTGCGACACACCATTTTCATCTTCTAAAATAAAGTTCTCCAGCTGATTAACCTCATTCCCATGATCCGAAACAATAATAATTCTGGTATTATCGTAGACACCATTTTCCTTCAGATAATCCAACCATGATCCAATCTGGAGAAATGCCGCCATATTCGCCTGATAATGCCTGAACTGATATTCTGTTTCCATGGTAAGTGTAACTGCATTTACAGTATATCTATCTGCATGCTCAGCCTCATACTCCGTATTATCTATATGCTCTGCAGGCACATAATCCGGTTCTTGCAAAAGTGTAATCTCATGCGTAGTATCGTTTGACATCATCAAAAAGGAATCGCCTTCCTCCTCAGTTATCTCCGTCATCGTTGAGAGATTCTGTAATGTCGTATAAGAATTCATGAAGCTGGCATCCATTCCGTTTGCTACATGATTGCTCTCCACTATCTGCGTATCTGTATACTCATCATCGGTCCAATGATTATAATTTCCTTTATCATAGATTTCCGCCTGCAAAAATACCGGAGCGATTTTCATGAGGCTATAGCAAAAGAAATTTCTCTTACGGTTTTTTATCGTTAAAAGCTTACTCTCTTTATCTGCAAATTTGCCTGCAGATATATATGTCTGTATCTCAGGATAGTCATCATATATGGACAGATCCGGTATCCACTGATAATTTGCATAAGTCGGATCACATACCGTTACATCAAATCCATTTTCTTCAAACAATACCGGCATGACCTTCAGAGCTTCATTATGCTTCTCCATCAGTGACTCTGAACTTCTTCTATTCATCTCCACCGGAGTATACTCATAACCACCATATAACGCCGGTGCTCCAAAATTAGTATGTCCTCCGAAGGATATCACATTAGAGTAATATGTGAATCCGGAAAATTGCTCTTTCAATTCCGGCTTTTCATTGATTAAATACGGAACTAATTCCCCAAGCGCTCTGTCCATCATCAGTACTACTACATTTTGACCGTTTTTATGCAGTGTAAATGACGGAACTTCCTCCTGCACTGAAGCTACCTGATCACTCAGTTCTGACACCGACCGGTTAATCTGTACGAAATGATTACCCGCCATGATTACAAGTGCAATGCTTGCCAACAGGAGAATATTTGCCACTTTATATTTCATAAACAAATATACCAACAGTAACACAAGCAATACTACTAAGATCACAACTAAATTCTGTAATTGTTCCGGTCTGGTGCATTCAAATTTTTCATTATATTGTAACGCACTTGACAAGTTTCCATGATTTTTGCCATAGAACAAATACTCCACAGTTGCGGCTCCGGCTATCAGCCAAATTCCTATGTCAAAATACTTCTGCTTATTCGTTCCCGCCAGCCAATAAAACACACCGCACCATACAACAAATAATCCAAATGCATAACATAATGCACTTATCACATACCATACCGGATTTACATAATAACTAATATCCACAAATTCCTGCGGCGAAGCTGCTATTACAGAAGCCGGAATCAATGCACCGGTCAAAACCGTGAGATACATTGCACCGGAAATAAATACTTTATTGTTTGCCGTCATCTTCCATGGGGTAATCTGAATATTAACAACCTTTTTTAACGCAGAAAATACTAATGGGAAAATACATAGAAGTCCGATTCCCGTCATATAAATAACAGGTTTCATATTCTCAGCTTTATAAAATCCCAATGCATATACTGTCAGACATGCTCCCGCGCACGCGAACAACCACCATAATATCTTCTTAGGATTTTTCAGTTTGTAAAAGATCGTTTTTACTAAAGAAAAAACATTATTTAACGTCCAATAGAATACCAATCCAGCAGGTGACCCATATAAGAAAAAGAAGAAAAACACAGCCATAGAATACAGTTGTACTTTTGTCTTGGTCGGATATCCCTTCGTAAATATCACACAGGATACCAGATTCACTGCCGTCATAATGATCGGCAGCAGATTCACAGACCTTCCACCGATAGAAAGCAATGCATCCTGTGCACCAAGATCACGGATCACACCAAAGCTGACACCATTTAATAATTGCAGATGCGACAGGAATTGATATGCAGCAATGAAAAAGGGAATCTCCAGGAATAAAGAGGTTGCTCCCTTCAGCACATAAGTCGGTTTATAATGATTCTGCCGATAGTAAGTCTGCAGAATCATCATACGTTCATCACCCTTAAACGCCTTCTTAATATGCGCCACTCCCTTTTGGAGCTTCATCTCTATATCACGCTCTTCTTCCTGCATGGCATCGGCTCTGCGATACAGCGGCAATACCAGAAAGTTCATTGCAAGGCTCAGAACAATGATCGATACCCCGGGATTCCTTGTTATATTATTAGCCCACATAAATATCACTTCAAAAAAAAGCTGAAGCGGACCGATTAAAATAGTATATAAAATATCTCCGATCGACATTTTACTTCTTCTCCTCTGCATTCGTTAACTGATCATACTTCTTCACTAACCAGTCTACCGTTCTCACTGCTGCCTCACCTCTGAACTGCCAGGTCTCCTCACGAGCAGCTTTTCTCCCTTGTTCATATTTCTGTTCTGTCAGACACTGATCTATCATATCTTTCAACCGTCCCAATCGATCCTCTGTCAGCTTCTCACCGATCCGGGGAAGTGTCTTCTCATACCATAGTGCATCCTCCACCCACCAGGCATCATAAATGGACCTGTCAAAATGGGTGTCTGCATAAATAACCGGTTTATCATACACGAGAGAAAAATCAAAAATCACACCCGAGAAATCTGATATCATAATATCCGAGCGTCTCAAAACCTCAAAATTATCATTATCACGGTTCCATTCCAATTGGTCGGAATCCGGATACTTTGCCATAAGCCTGTCCATTAACTCCTTCTCGGATATAAGAGACTGCGGATGCGGTCTTACAATAATGTGATACCCTGTCTTCAGTAGTTCCTCAATAATCTTCTCACCAAATCTGTGAAAAATAGCACTAGGTCCCCAGGACGGTGCCAGCAAAACCGTTCTCCCATGAGCCGCTACCGGTCCACTCTCCTTCAGTCTGACTGCCATCTCGTCCAGATACGGCATGCCGACAATACACAGTTCCTTTTCCGGCAGTCCTCTCATCTGTTCTAATTTTCTGACATCCTTCACCTGAAATTCTCCGGACAGAAGAATTGCATCATAATAATCAATTCCGAACATACGATATAATAACACTTCTCCCGCTGCGTGCAGCATATGTACATAACACTGCACTTCCTTAGAACGCTTCCACTGATACACATCTAATCCGGGCGTGGTAGATAATACTATATTTGCACTTAGAAAATTCAGCTTTGCAAAGGCCTTATTGCCCTCGCCAATAAACTGCCCCTTTATATGCTCATAAGGGCACTCTAATACCGGATCATCCGGTGAAGCTGTCATATAGACTACGTCTATTCCTCGTCTGTCGAACTCTCTACAGATCGGTTCAAATACCGGCCAGTATCTCTTATGATCTGAGAAAATAACAAAAGGGCTCCTATTTGTCTCAATTTCCATTTTACCGGCGCTTAATTTAAAACGCAATTTTATCCATGCCATCTTCAGAACATATCTTGCCGCTCCCAGGATTCCGATCAATATAGCAAACAGCATACTGCCTGTACCGGGATCTATATAAAATTTCATCGACTATCTCCTCCATTGTACTTCTTCAGACATAATACCACCCCTATGCCCAATATCACAAGATAAATACTATATTCCCTTATATTTAACGCTTTTACCCACATCGCTGAGACATTAATTAACCAATGCAACGCAACTCCCGGTAAGATGCTGTCAAATGTAATTGCTAATATTCCCAATAAAACTCCTACCGCCACAGCACACAGCATCTGAAATACTGTATATACAAGTTCTCCTCCACGGAACAGATTTACAATGTGCAGCAATCCGAACAAGACTCCAGATTTTATGATGCTTTTTCCCGGATTGCCACAATCATATATAAACGTCGTAAGTAAATAGCCTCTAAACAAAAATTCTTCCACGAATACGATGTATAGCATTTCCAGACATATTCTCAGCGGAAAATTACAATTCCCCCTACTCACGGAAAATAACAGATTCATTAGCATTACACTGCCCAAAACAGCCAAAGATGCCACGCTTCCACGTGACATCTTCGGAATCCGAGGCATTGCTACTCTATAACCTTTTAACATGTCTCTTTTATACAAATAGTATAAAAGGGCAAACATATAGATTACTAAGGCTATATTCTTAACTGTATTATCACTCACAATTTCATATATCGCTCCATACAAAACAAGCCATATAATACATCTCAGCCAACTATTCACTTTTTCCTCCGGGGAATCGTTCCAGATGACTTTCTACCATTTTTTCTATTGTGTAGTCTCGAATCGTGCGCAATGCTTCTTCACCCATCTGTTCTCTGTCATCTTCATATAATACTCTGTTGATCTTATGAACCAGTTCTTCTACATTCTCTGTTGGAATAATATAGCCATTCCGTCCATCCTCGACCAACTCCAGTCCCGCATTACACCGAGTTGTCGTAATTACCGGCAGACCGCGGCTCATTGCCTCGTTGATCACCAGTCCCCAGATATCCTCTCTGGTCGGAAAAGCAAATACATCCGCTGCGTCATAATACTCTTTTAACTGTTCCCACTCCTGAAATGGCAGGAAATGTGTATTGGGCAGTTTCTTCCACTTCTCCGGCGCCGTGCCTCCCACAAAATAGATTCCGATCTCTTCCCCCAGCTGTTCTGCTGCCTGTAGCAATAAATCGAATCCCTTTCTGTGAATAAAGCTGCCCACCGCAATTACAATATAGCGCTCCGGCATCCCCAGTTTTTCTCTTAATTTCTGCTTTTCCTCCGATGATACGGGTCTGTCCAAAACATCTTTTTGTTCTATGGATGAAAATGGATATCTATATATCTGCTCTTCACTCACACTATACTTTTTATAATACAAATCATGATTGGCACAAGTACTGAAATACCCTCTGGCTCCTGTCAGCATAAATTGTTTTAATGCAGATTTATGTTTCTTCTCTTCCTGTGCAATAAAAGCTCCATCCCCTTCAATCCAATAAGGTATCTTCTTTTGCTTCAGATACGCAATTTCCAAAAATCCCGACAGTGATAGTGCATTTCCGATGATTACCCAGTCAAAACTCTCTTTCTGTATTACACGCAAAGGAGCCATAGATAATGCACTATCATATTTATAATTAATCCCTCTCCCTATAATGCCGCGAAAATTGTAGAAATTGTATTTTTCCCAGCTGGAATCCCTCTCTGAGGACATTGAACGTTCAAATACAACGGTCAGTTCTGCCTTCTCACCCAACTGTTCAAAATATTTCACTCGATATGGAGATGGTATATTACATATATATAATATTTTCACCGGTAAACCACCTTTCGGGTTCTAGTTCATCTTGAAAAAGCTCTTATCAAACACAGACACATAAGGATAGGTCAGTGGATTATATCCTACATAGCCTCCCTGCGCGATATACGTAAATAAATTTTTTGTCGTCATCAGCCATACATAACATAATAGATAACAATATATCCATCTTTTATATTTATCGCATTTCTTCAGAAGCATCGGCAACAGTAAAATCTCCACAGCCTTCATAGGTGCCCCCATTCTGGAACTCAGCATTGCCCAAGGGAAAAATAAGACTGATATCATAAATCCATAAATGTATATCTTATATAGAAACAAATCATCCTGATCCAACTTTCCTGCTTTGCGCAAATCATATATCATCGCAGATAACAGAGCCATCATAACAACTCGTTCTAAAAATCCATACCAGCTGAACGACACTTCTTGAATATAATATTGCACTGCACCTATTTTTATAAATGAGAATACCGATGCCGGAAGGAAATAGATCACACAGCCAAATACTCCTGAAACTATTATCATCGCCAATAGCCATTTAACATGTACTTTTTTTATAATAACTACCGGCAGCAGCACGATTGCCATACTGTGTATGGTACATAACAATGGTACAGCTATCAGATAACGGATCCATTTATCCTCTTTCAGCCACTCCAGCATGAATCCCAGGAAAAATACCATGACTGTCCCCTGACGTCCGCCTGCAAATAGATAGGTCAAAAATATCGTCGGATACAACAGCAAAAGACTCAACATACTGTAATCTGCCCAAGTTGTAATAGCTTTCCAGACGCAGATCATTTGAAATGCAGCTACTACAAAAGTGAACACTTCAAAAGAACATCCTATCTTCATAAACCCCTTAGATATCAGATAATAGCCTATTTCATCATGATAGTCTTTTCCGTAATAATTCCCTCTATAACCAATATAATCTGTTCCTTGTCCGTAGCGAAGACATACCATAGCAGTCAAAAGGATCAAAACAACATAGAACATAATCTTTTTGTTCTGCTCCCTTTTCTGCTGCCATATACTTAATATTGTCATTAGTATCAGTGGAATGTAATACATCCGGCTTCCTCCAGTATCTCCAAATATCTGTCTGCCATTTTCTCTATGGTGTAATCTGCTATGACATTCAGGCTCTTATTCCCCATATTTTTTCGCAATTCAGTGTCCCGGCACAGCTTTATCATCCTGTCCCTAAGTGCACCTACATCTTCTGCATCGTACAGATAACCATTCTGTCCTTCTTTCACCAGTTCAGTTCCTGCTCCGCATTGATAGGTTGTAATCACCGGAAGTCCACATGCCATAGCTTCATTCACGACCAGACCCCAGGGATCATAACGTGTCGGGAGCACAAAATAATCTGCTGCGCAATAATATTTTTTCAACTTGTTCCATTCCTGAAAGGGAATAAAATGTATACGCCCGCGATCTTCCGCGCTTTCCCCTCCGATGATGTAAAGTTCCCATTTTCCCGGCAGCTCTGCAAATGCCTCCTGTAATAAATCAAACCCTTTGATTTTCACCGGTCGGCCTACAGATACAATCATATGCGCTGCTGTTATTCCAAGCTCCCGGCGTAGACTTAACTTCCCTATATCGGATAGTGGCTCTTGCAACACATCTTTTTTATAAATCGAAGTAAAAGGATACCTTCTGAGGTTCTGCTTCTCTGCACCGTATGCAATACAGTACTTATCAAAATCATCTGTCGTAGACATGCAGTATTTCGCGTATTTCAATACCCGGCGTTTCAGCCATGCCTTCCATCCTGTTGTCTTAGAGACAATACCTCCGTCTCCTTCATATAAATACGGAATCTTCCTGCTCCGCAATACAGTAACTGCCAATTGGGGAGTAAGGGATGCCACACCTCCAACCAATATCACATCATATTGTTTGTTCAGATAATGAACAATTTCCGGACAAAATGCGCTGTCCATCCCGGTCCGGATTCCTTTTAATATGCGCCCGTTAAAATTTGTAAATTCAAATTTTTTCCAGCTTGCATCTCTCTCTGTCGAAGAATCCGTTTCAAACAATACCGTCAGATCACATCTTTTGCCCAATTCATTATAAAAATTCACCCGGTATGGAGATGGAATATTACTCATAATCAATATTTTCAAATCACTCTCTCCCTTTATATCATTCTGCATTCCGGACATAACTCATACTGTGTGCCATTGATTCCCCGCTTAAATTCTGCTATCTGTTCCGTATGAATATCGTCAATTCCTCCCAAATCAAGCCACTCAATACCATTTTTTTTCAATTGCATCATCATATGGAATACTAGAAAATTATTAGCATTTTTCCTTCTTCCCATATCATTCATCCATCCAATAAGATATGTAGCTGCTCTTCCATGCACATACGCTACATCAAATGCTAACAATTCTCCTTCTTCTGATCTTGCACTATAAACAATTAATGGGCATTTCTTCATCTCAAGTAGTTCTTTTAATATATTCAATGATATTCCCTGAAATGACTTTTGCTCCATATACCCTTGATATAAATCTAAAATTTCACTCTTCGAAAGTGAGTTCTCTTGTAATTTAACTCCGGCTTTCTCTGACATAGATAAATGATTACGCCAACGTCCCTTTAATGTTCCCCTTAAGGTCTCTTCGCTTTCCTTTAAATCAACCCATGCCGATTCCTGCATCTTCCCGGAAAATAATGTATAACCGTTCTGAACTAATAAATTCAAATTATCAGGTTGGTACTCCAGCTCCGGTTGAAATAAATAAAGCTTCTTTCCAAACTTAGTTTTCACTGCTTCCAACACCTGCAAAATGGTCTTCGGCGTTCTATACTCATCAAATAACAATGGTCCACGATTGATCCGAACGACTAAATGATATTTTATCAATACCTGCACTAAGCCTATTTGGCTGTCATTTTGATAAATCAACGCTCTTTTCACTGTCCAGCCTTCCACTGTATGCTTAGCTTCTCCATAACTCCATTCTTGTGTCAATGTACTCTTTTCAACTTTTTCAAATGCCTCTCGCCACTCATGCTCTCCTACTGTCCAGTCCAGTCTGACTTCATTATTCTTCTGCTTGTTGAACTGCGGACCGTATTTACGCAAAATAGTATTATAGTTATAACTTTTGTCTTCTACATTGCATTCTTTCCCCACATAGTGACATATTGAACGATACTTTCTCCATTCATAATTCCGTTCTTTTAATTTAATAAGATCTGTATTTTCTACTGCTTTTCTCAGTTTGTTGAATGTCCGTGAATAATTGTTTTCTGGAGAAATATCGAACTTCTGCTCAGGGTTCACGATTACTGCTCCACATTTCGCAATTCCCATGGTCTTGAGATTCCAAATAACGACATCTCCCTTCTTCCCTATCATTCCTTCCGGTACTATCAGCATGGAACAGTCTTCCACCAAAAATGCTCCCACATTATTACAAAATTCTCTGACTGATCTGATATCTCCGTCTTCTTCCGGATATCTGTACCAGAACATTGTTGGCTTTTCCATTTTTGCCTGGGCTTTTATAATTTTCCAGTCAGGTTCTCCATCAGTACATACCGGATAGTGCCATATTTGTGCTCTCTCTTTGCATTCATGAGATACATCTTCACAACAGTTTTCCGGTATATAACACACACAATCCTTCTGTTTACTGCAAATATTCTGTAGAATTCTTCTACATCCTTCTTCAAATGTCCCGGTTATATAGCAATTATCCCACATCATCCCTTTGTCTTTGCCTCCACACGTATTCTTTTGGCATTTAATCTTCTATCGATCCACCCGGCGATCTGAAACCGCATCAATGCTGTGCTCCACGCTGCATCTACATTACTTCTCTCTAATTGTAGTCTGTCGCACTCCGGAATTACCGGACAGGAGTTGGTCATAAAGGAATATTGATATCGTGCCCTCCTAATCACTTCAGCTGCCTGCTCTGTATAGTGTTCCTCTTCACCACCACACCAACAGAAACTATCTATTTCACAATCCAGTTTCTGCTCCAGACGTTTTTTACTGTCTACAATTTCATGCTGCAGTACTTCCGGAGTATCCGTACTTTCCATACGGTGATGTGTAGCGGTATGACAACCTATATGATGTCCCTTTTTCTGTAGCGATTGCACTTCGTCCCAGCTCATATACCCTTCTTTCGATACCAGGTCCGACGAAATGAAAAATACGCCGTTAAATCCATACCTTTCCAACAGCGGGGCTGCTACATATGCATTTGCTTCCAAACCATCATCAAAGGTAAGCATAATGCCCGGTTTATCTGTAAAAGTATAATTACCATTCAAGAAATCAATAAGCTTATCCCATGTCACATTTTCAAAATTATTGTGATACCATTGCAGCTGCTTCTCAAAGTTAGCAGCCACCTTCTTCGGCGTATCATGATAATTAATAATCCGAATATAGTTATTGTGATACTGTCTGTTCAGATTTCTAAGCATCAGCATATTGATACCGAGAACGTCTAATATCTTCGCTATGATTCTCTTGAATAGAAAAGGGGTGATTCTCATCTTCCTTATCTCCCGTACCTCAATGTTATAATTCTATGAGTTAACTAACTCCTGATACACTCTATAATACTGCTCATACTGACCGGACTTCTCATATCTCTCCGCATGCTCCCTACACCTTGCTGAGATCTCTGGGGTCTTAGATATCCTGCAAATTGCCGCAGTTATACCTTCGATATCACCTTTTTCCACGACAATACCACAACCTTCTCCCACAACTTCCGGTACTGCCGTAGCATCCTGTACCACCACCGGTGTGCCGCATGCCATGGCTTCCACGGTAGTCAGCCCCATCGTCTCCTCGATGCTGCCGTTGACATAGATATCCGCTGTAGAATACCACTTGGCCAGTTCCTCGTATCCTACCTTACCGAGACACAGAATCTTATCCTGCAATCCGCTCTTCAGCTTCTCCGGTACACCGATCATAACGATCCGGCAGTCTTCCGGCAGTCTCTCTGCAAGTTCCCGGAACAGGCCCAGTCCCTTTTTCTCATTCCATACAGAAGCTACTCCCAGTATAACCTTTTTCTCTCCCAAGTTGTAACTATTTCTGAAATTCGTACTGCAAGGCCTCATCACCTGCAGATCTACTCCATTGTAAATCGTCTGCATCGGATAACAGGACAGATAAGAGCTCTGTGCCATCCGCTTCAACCAACCTGATACTGTGACGATCTGCAGCTTCTCCACACCACAAAAAGCCTGCTGTTTCCTTGCATAATTCTCTGCGGAAGCATCTCTCCACAGAGATGAGGGATATTCCCGTATCTGGCAACAATTACCGCATCCTGACTTCCATCTGTCACATCCTACCGCATCAAAATGCGCACAGTGCCCCGTAAATGCCCAACAATCATGCAAAGTCCACACAACAGGCTTATTGTATTCTTTTAAAAAGGCAAATAATAATTCGTAGTTCACATAATATCCATGAATATTATGCAAATGGATGATGTCCGGCTCATACTGCCTAATGTCTTCTATCAGACGTCTGGTAGCATGTTTCGAATACAGACCATGCCAATCTGTAAATCTTGTCATAACTGCGTGAAAAATGCTTCCACACTTTGTCTCGATTCTTATTGCATCAATTCCATCTTCTGCTGCTCCACGGCCATAGGCTATTCTGCATTGATCTCCTTTTTGCTCCACATATTGACTGATATCTGCTGCAATCCGACCTGTACTGCCGACAGAACAGACAACGTTTACCTGATAGATTTTCATTCTTGTTTACCTGCTATTTACAACATTATCTCTTATTGCAAGGAACTGTATTAATTTCATCGTGTGATGTTATACACTTACTCGCGGAACCTACTGCGCAGTATTTGCTGACATATACTTTCCTCAATTTACTGTTTCACTTGCCAACATATTTGCACACGTAACGAAGGTTAAAACTAAAGTAATTACAAACCGGAAGCCATGGAAAGCTTTTTTGATTTTTTCTGCAAGGCAGCCAAATGCTTTGCTCTCGCAGTCCTGCTTCACCCTGTCATCACTCTGGCTGATATATTTCTCAGAGTTCTGTACGTTTTTTGAAACTATGCTGCATACAGCATACCAGATCATGACTATGATAGAGTTTTGCCTCCAGCATACTTCTGAGGTACTTTGTAAATTCATTGCTCTCTCCACGGTTATAGCACCGGCTCAGATAGGAGTCATTCATTTTCTGATATCCTTCATTCAGTTCCGTGCCATCAATGATGATCTGCCACTTTTTCAGCGCCTTGGCATCATCAAAGGTTTTCCTACGGATCATGTATATACTAAGTCTTTTTGTATTTCTTTTAGATCCACATACGATACTCTTTCCAGAAATTTGTCTAAAGTACCGCCATGTGGAAGATAGTACTTCTTTGTATCTTCAAGAAACGAATAGAGATTTTTCACAATTCTGTCATCATTGAATTTCCAGGTCATTTCCTGCATACTTGAGATTCTTCCAATGTATTTATAATACAGGATTCCCAGCATAGTCTTTGTAGAATAGTCGATATAACTTTGATTTCTTAGATCTTTTACCTTTGCAAATCTGGAAAACAATTCAAGATAATACTTTTGCTGGATTCTGTTCTATTTTTTTCTGTTTGTTCTTGTTCTCTACTCATTTTTCTTCCTTTGCGACAAAGGTTTTCTTTTATTGTACATTATCGCAAAGGAAACTGCCTAAAAAATGGGAAATGATTGTAAATTATTTTTACCTGTCAATACTGACTGTTGTAGCCGGAACCGCTCTGCAACTAAACTAAGTTAAGTATTTATAGTCTAACCTTCTAATGCTGGTCAAAAAAGTTAAGCGCTAAACTTTTTTGACTGTGTATAGTGTGAGACTATTATTGCAGATGAAAGTTGATTGTAAAAAGTACTTGCTATGGAGCGGTTCTTTCTTATTCTGTTCATTTGCTAACTGACTGGTCAGCAATGGTTCTTTAACTTAGATATCTATTTTTGTAAAATCATTTACTCTCTACACTTTGTATTATCCAGGAAGCTGCTTACTCCTCTTTTAATTTTATTAATGTATCTCTTATGACGGTTGAACTGGTCGTTTTTGTATAAGGAAAGTATATAATTCTTACTCCAACCTGTTTTAACTCTTCTTCCATCTTTTCCCATGAAGAAGTTGCATACCAATCATCCCCAACAAATAAAACATCATAATGTAATTTTTTCCATGCTTCAAATTTATCAATAGTATTCTGTGGTATAGCTACATCTACGCACTTTATATTCCTTACAATTTCTATACGTTCTTCAAATGGAATTACTGCCTTTTTTTGCTTATATGCTACCAGCTCATCTACAGTTACTCCAACAATAAGCTTATCACATAGTCCTTTTGCATTTTTTAATAAATTTAAATGTCCTATATGAAATAAATCATATACTCCTGTTGTATATCCTATTATCATTTTTATATCCATTCCTTTCTCTTCTCTCAGGCACAAAACGTTATGGAAATGATTATCTGAGTCTACTTGTCTTATATATTTTTTCTTATAGGGACCTCGGCATACTACAAATCATGAGAAAGTGAGCGAGCTGTCCGGCTTGCCGGATGACCACATTTTTATATGTGTAGTCCGCCTTTTCTAACACAAATAAGTGTGACCTTGAACACGTAATATCTTATCTTTGTTTGAACATTCTCGTTTATGACTTAAGCGTTCAGTCAATGTCATCCCCCCTTATAATTCCTTGAACCTTCCGGTGCAGGAAGAAATCCCTATGGCGTTAGAAATCGTGTACAAAATCTGCTGTGATTTTAATGTCTACAAAATTTTTATAGTCAGCAGCATTGCTTCTACCAACGATAAAGACGTCACTTCTTACGAGAGTCACCATTTTTCAACCTACATGAGCGGTCTGCAAACTCTGTTGTAAAGGTTATTCGACAGGAATTGCAAGGATATCTGTACGGAATCCACCGGTAAATACTGAATCTCTGTTTAGAACATCCCTGAAAAGAATTGTTCGCTTGTCCTTACCCATCCTAAACATGTTAATGCTACCATGAAAAAAGATGCTAAATGGATTGCAGACCTATTTAAATTTAAGCATGACCTTGTGCCGGAAGTTTTTTACTGCCTGCTTACATCTGCCAGCTTCGCAACCTTATGCGCTACCGTTTCAAACTGACCTGCTCTAAATCAAGTGAAAAACATCGTTTGCAGCACTGTCTCATGGTTTACAATATCCAGTTGAGAAAAGTTGTCTTGGACACCTTCAGCAGATCGGTCCAAGCGCTACAGGATAAGTTCTTGGAAAATCCCAAAAATACTTCTTTTGAGTTTGAACCTCTTGTTTGCAAGAGGTTCAAGAAAAAAGCTTTCGGGACTCCGCGATTCTATTGGCGTTTTATCGCCTCAGAGTAGACTGATAAACTCAAGATCATCAAAGATCATTATGAAAACCTTGATTCTTGGAAAACGCAGCTTGAAGAACTCATTCCTGCACTCGTTACTCTCTATCAATAGGAACTGACCATTCTTCAAACTGCTCCCGCTATCAGCAGCGAATTCACTATCATCAGAATCATCTACGAAATCGGTACCAACACGGAGACTTTTCCTTCAGCGAAACACTTATGTTCGTGGGTTGGTCTTACACCAACCCACAATAAAAGCACAGTGAATGAAAAATCTGTCCTGATTGCCAAGATCGGATGCTACATCAAACCGCTTTTAGTCCAGTGGGTTAACACGGCTACTAAAAGCGCAAAGTATCCAAAAATATATTAACCGTTATCTACGTCTCAGAAAGCGTCACAATCACATGAAAGCGATCATTGCGATAGAAAGAATACTTCTTACTGCATTATACCACATGTTGAAGAACAGAGAAAACTATAATCCGGAATTTTACTGGGAAGCCGTTCTCCCTCCAATGGAGTGTGAAATCACCATAGAGCAGACACTTCTGCTGATTTGAAATCAAGGCAGTAGACACGTAACTTTAACATTTCTAATATTCAATTTTCAAAATGGGCACCTTAAGCTAGTGTATTTGTTATGCACTTATGTTTATGGATATCCCCTACTCCTTATTTTCAATCTTCTCCTATCTATTTAGCACTTTCTTGATTTCATCAACTACCTGTTCTGATGCATTCCCACAATCGAACGATCCCAATTGATCCCATAATTGTTGTAGTTCTTTCAAATATTTATCATTATCAAACCCTATAATGTTTTCTACGAGTTGCCTTTCATTTTTTGCAAATGGAAATGGCAAGGACCTTACGTCTGTGTACATTCCTCTCTCTCTCTTTGTATATTGTTCTAAATCTTTTCCAATCAGGAAAACAGGTTTCTTCATTAATGAAAAGTCATACATGCACCCCGAATAATCCGTAATAAGGATATCTGCTGCCACTAATAATTCTTGCATATCAGGATAATCGGTTGCGTCAATTTCTTCCCTGCATTGTTCTTCGTACTGCCTTTTAATAACATTAGGATGTAATCGTTTTATCATAATATATCTATATCCAAATCTTTTTTTCAGAGCAGCAAGAATCTGTTTTCTATCCAGTTCATATACCGTCTCGTCCTCTGTATTTCGAAATGTAGGTGCAAAGAGAACAATTTTAAGCTCCTTTTCAATTTGAAAATAATTTATTACTTTCAAACGTGTTTCTTTTAAATTTTTAAAAAATATATCATTTCTCGGATTTCCTACCGTCATTATTCTGCCACTGTACCAAAATTTTGTTGCTATTAATTCCTCTTTCCTCTTACACCCCGCCAGCATTATGTCAATCATTTTCCCCTCTTGCTTAGATTCCTTAACATAAGATATGGGCAAATCTTTTTCCGCATCCTGCTCCACATATTTTAATGGCATATTGCCATGCCATGTTTGAATATAAAATTGTCCCTTCCTCTTCTTTACCTCTGTAAAATTTTTGACATTTTTAACCCATATACGAGCGGTGCTCAATTCCTTTTTTGCTTCATAGCTCCCCCACTTCACCTTTCTAATTTCCGATGGCATTGGTTCATCCATGTCAGAAACCAACCATACCATATCCACTGGTAGCTTTTGTCTAATTATCTCTTGTGCAATATATTTAGGATTACATCCGTATCCCTTGCCGTTAAAATTAATAAATACTATTTTATTAGCACAAATAGGCATGATACGTATTATCTTATTTCGGCATTCATCTCTTATCTTAAGCAATGAAATATAGAATAAACGAACTAGTCCATATATATGCATTTTTTTCGTTAAATGCACCACCCGGGATTTATTCATAACGCTTTTTGGCCTTTCTATATTTTTTTAGAGCATTCCATATTGCAATGGTTACTAGTGCTCCGGCTGATAACCATATACCGATTTTTAATCCAGGAGTAGAGTATACTAATTCAATATCATGAGTTCCCTTTTGTAATATTATACCCATATATCCGCCATTTGCTCTATATATTTCTTTCTCTTCTCCATTATCATATGCTCTCCAGCCTTTTGAATAGGGTATTCCTAAATACAATATTCCCCTTTTCTCTAAACTGACATTTCCCTCTAGGCAATTATTAGATATTGTAATGTCATCTAAGATCTTTTCACTCAAATTATCAATTTGAGCTTGATAAACATCCATCGGCATCACCCATATTTCAATATTCTCTAGCGTTGCACACTCTGCATCGGCAAATATTATTTGACACTCGCTTAATCCATCCTCGTAATATCCAAGATTATATGTAACCGCTTTGGAATCATAATAATATCTACTCTTTTCGCCTTTATGTAAATACTTTTTTTCACCTTTATATGTTGAAATCGTAATGCTTTGCTGTTCATTTTCCCCAACATACCCTGGTAAACGAATATAATATTGACAATTCGGAATTTTGTTAAATTTAACAGTTATCTCACCTGCTTCCCCCAATAACAAATTTCCATTCGTCCATGATCCATTCACTATCTGATATTCCGATTCTATTCTATAGCATTTTGGAGATACCTCTATCGATTTCCATCCTTCAATTGATTCTTCCAATATAATTCCATCATACAACATATTTGCTTGTTGAATACCATTATAATTTTCTGTATATTTTTCTAATATATAGTCTGAATAAACAAAGCCTATCGGTAGTGCATTAGTATTTTCATAAAGTGAATACCCTGATTGTTGTTCAACCAATTTATAGCCATATGGAATATCAATAGTTCTTCCATCCAATGTAATATAATATTTAGATGCTATCAAATTTTCCAGTTCAATCCGTCCATCCATTCCGTAAAAAGAATGTAATAAATATACTCCCGCATTTTCCCATTTCACCATACTCTTAATAAACGGACCATTTAAGATTGAATAATATATAGAAGTAGTTGATTGCCCTTCTAATATTCCATAGTTAGGTGAATATATTGCATCTGTTGCTGTTGAAACACGATAAAAATCTGTATCATCCTCTAATTTTTTAAAGTTTAATATGCCATTTTCCGTACTATCAGAAAAAGCCTTTCCGAATTGTTCCATATGATATAATTGATCATTATTAGAATATGGACACAGTGATGTCCATACATGCATAACGATATTAAGTGATATGCAACAAAGTAATAATATTTTTTTATGCTTTGTACTACTATGCAATATAACCATAGCTAGAATTAAAAAAATGCATGCCGACTCTAATTGCATGTTTAATGACTGTACAACATTATAGTCTAAATAGCTTCCAATAATCAAAATCACCAACCATACTGACGTTATGGCAAATGCGCTTTGATTAAATTCTTTCTCTACTGGATTAACCAAAACTAATAAAAGACATGCAAAAAAACTAATTATAAATAAATATCTATAGCTCACATAAGAAAAGCCATTCAGTATGAAACCCGTTAAAGGAATAATCATTGCACATCCCACAAGAATTGTTGTTATTTTATACTTAAGCCATCCCATTTCCTTACTCGTAACCAATATAGCAATTGAAGGGATAATAAGAACAGATAAGCCTAAATAATTCCAATTTGTAGGACCACCAATAACTCCTAGGCATTGTTGTATGAATAATTTTTTATTTGGTACAAACAACTCCTTTAAAATAATCTGCCCTTGATCTCTACAACTGTTTAGTAATCCTAAAACCGCTGGAAGTGAAATTGGGAAGCTAATAATAACTCCTAACAATGTTCCCTCTACACACCTGCATATAAAATATACTGTATTTTTTATATTTCCCTTATAGAAATATCCCCCTCTTATGATTCCATATATCGCAGTTGCAATTGCACACATATAGAAAAAATAATAATTTGTCGAAAAACTGAGTAAGACTATAAAAACTAAATAACCAATTTTGTTCCGTATTAATAATCGTTCAATCGCAATTAACAATAACGGCAAAAAAATAAGAGCATTTAAGAAAAAATAATGTCCATATGCCGATTCAATTCCAAAGTTACAAAATGGATACATTATTGCCCCTAAAATAACGCTATCATTGTATAAATTTAATTCTCTGCATAACAGGATAAAGCAAATTCCCGCAAACATCATTTTACTATATACTAGAAATCCGTATAAGATTTCTGTATATCGAGTCGGCACTAAGAAACTTAATATTTCTATTTCGATATCTCCAAGACCGTAGTAATTAAATGTTTGTAAAATATCAGCTCCCATCCCTATAGAAAAATCATATGTCCATACTTTAAAATTCCCCGCAAAAAAACTGTTCCATAATTTTCTAAGGTATTCACCGATATACGCCAATGCTACATAGTGCTGTGGCATACCATCCCACGTTGAAATGAACGATTTATTTGTAGCAAAAATCCAAAAAAAACTACTCACAAAAACTAATGAAAAAAGTAATATATACTTCACAAATTGACTATCAATCCTACTCTTTGTAGCCTTTACAAATTTCATTTTTAATTCTCCAAGATATAATCATAGTTTGTATAAAAACCTAATTCCTTTTTTTCTTCATGATGATTTAATTTATGAAAATCCGACATTTCTTTTATTTGTTCAAACCGTTTTTCACTATATTTCTCTTGTAATTCAAACTGCAAAATATGCGGACTAATATTATTATAAACAGGTATTCTTTTCCATTCTTCTGGATATTTCTCTATTGCCATTCTGAAAAAAATATGAAAAATATAATAATCTAATAAAGAATTTTCTTTTTTCCAATATTGAAATAGGTATTCACGAGTTAATGCAATAATCTTACTTCTTTGATTTGCTACTATAAACCAATTAGATGCTTTTAAACTTATCTCATCAGATCGATCTAGTTCTATTCTTTGATATACAAAAAGCGCGGATTGTTGTATATATTCTGGCATTTTACTTGCCGTGCACAATACTGTTGCATCTACCCAAATTCCTCCATAGCAATTTAGTAATTCAATTCTTAACAAGTCTGCCATATGTGCATTTGAAATAATTCCTGCCTTCCACTTTGCGAGGATTTCATCATCAATATTGCAATAACTTTTGTAATTATCTTTATCAATGACTACTAAATGATATTTACTATTCTCTTGACATAAATTTTTTTCAATTGAACTGATGCACTTTTGAACAAGTCTAGGCGCATTATCATATCCCTGCCACCAACATGTCCATATTGTATAAGGTTTCCAATCGCCATTATCACTTTCTAATTCAGGTAGCCTTATATCTGAATATTCTTCTTGAAAACGTTTATACACTTGTTCTTGATCATATAAATTTTTAATAATTTTGTTTTCTATTTTCACATACCCTGCTATAGGCGCCACTTTCATTGCAATTCTAATAATAATTTTCTGTTTCACCCCCCATATATCTCTTTTTAATCTACCAATTACTCTTTTTATAAAAATAAATTTCATATCCTGAGCATATCCTTTTCTTTTTTGTGTAATTTTATACTTACCATTATAATATGTGCAATCAAATAAGATACCGCAAAAATAATTATAGGCCTTATCCAAGACGTACCAAATGATTCATTAAAAAATTTATCATATATTTTTATCACCAATGGATGAATAATATAAATAATTAAAGATTCCCTCTCCCCTAATGTCTCTAGCCAAATTTGTAATTTCCCCTGTTTACAAATAGGTCTTTCTATATTACATATTATTAATATAGTCAATATAATGCTACCTATAAATATTATCATATTACTATTATAGATATAACGTTCTATTAATGTAATAAGCACTCCAAATATTCCAATCAAATAGTTTTGTTTTAATGTTAGATTCTTATACATTTCTCTGTCAACATTCAATATTCCTATAACAAAAAAAGGAATTCCCATTGTTATGAAATTACAGCGTTCCCTTGAAGAAATGCTAATATTTGTATATAAATTTATATAGCCCAAAAAAAGCTGAATTGTTAACAACAATACAATAATTGCAATCCAACAACGTGTAGAAATATTCCACTTAAAACTAACGTATATGCATATTTGACAGTATATTAAAGCTAACAAAAACCAAAGATGCCCTGCTTGAATACAATCAGTATCTTGTAGCAAAAAGAATCTGGCAATATCTTTGCAGTCCACCTTATATGAATTTGTAAGGAAAAATATTACTGCATAAGCACTTGTCGCAACACAAAAAATCAAACAATTTTTTATAATATATTTTTCCCTATTAGAAAATTTTTTAAAACAATACCCAGATATAGCAAAAAAACATGGAACCGCTATTCGACATAAGCTGTCACTCAATCCCCCCCAAAAAAATTTCCTGGCAAACCACAATGTAATAATACAATTAAACAACACGAAAATCCTCTCCAAAAATCTATTCTTCTATTTCTCTTATTCACAATTCTTTGTTTCTTCTACTCCTATGCCATTTTATAATTCTTTGACCGAGATAGTATTTGGTTAAAATATTTTTTATTCTAGATAGAAATATCTTTCTAATTTTGGTTCCTAACTCTTCTTTTCCTAAATTCTTTCCATCATTATCATTTGTGCTTTGAGCATATCTCTTTTCAATCTCAATAGTCCATCTATAGTTGCTACGTCTTCTTGCTTTATCTATGTCTTGTTCAAAAATATTTTGCAGAAATTGTAGCGCCGCATCTATATCTAATATTTTATATTCTTGTTCACTTGTAAAAATCGGTTCAGACATCATTTCGTAAATTTGAATGGGATTTTCCTCCATTTCTTTTATCTTTAAAACAATATCCTCAATGCGTTCATAATCATGACCATTTATAAATGCCTTTGTATTATAAAATTTTGAAATTGCAGGATCTCCCAAATAAATAGGAATCGTATATGCTGCAAATGCTTGAACAATCTTTTCAGTATTATATCCTATTGTAGACGAATTCTCTACCGCAATTGAAAAACGATATTGTCTCTGAAAGTTTAGTTTATCCTTCACAACTTCCCCTATATTATTTAAATACCTACCTCCGGAATCAACGTGCTTGTATGCCATAAGTGTATGAAAGATCTCATCCCTCGGTGTTTCTGTTTTAGGATTTGAATATATGAAATTACAAAATTTTTTTTTCAATAAGAAATCTTCTTCAGATATTTTCCTATCAAACAATTCTTTATAATACGAATTTCT
>ERZ1026776.46-NODE-46-length-85055-cov-18.486788_pt1 | contig 85055 bp, 43 predicted proteins | sample MGYA00380125_ERZ1026776 | MGnify/ENA primary metagenome ERZ1026776 (study PRJEB33269, sample SAMEA4719761) | human gut metagenome | biome: human-associated habitat; feature: organic feature; material: feces | place: Cameroon | collected 2013-10 ...
CCACTGATATAGTTGCTTGATAAATCTTGTTCAATTTGCACTTGCAATCTACCAATGTAAAAATGCGCAAGGATAATCTAGAAAGTCCTTGGGGTATTATTACTGATAATGTTCACGGTAACTTCGGCCCTGGCAGTACAACAAGTTCGGGGGACGGCAAAGACTATACAGGTGCTCGCTGGAATCCTACAGGTATTTCTATCACAGGAGGTCAGGCCGATATTACTGTCAATGGTGATGTGGATTTAGCTGTGCGTGGTACAGCAGTAAAAACAGATCCTTATGGAAGTGTAGAAGGTGTTAATCCCCATGATTTGGCAACAATTTCGTTGTTAGGCAAGTCTACACGTATTGATACGCCATATAGAGAAAAGAATTTTGTTGAAGGCTTCGTCGAATTCATCGAGCCGTACTATTCTCTGGCAAGCTATGGCGGCACGATTAATGTCAATGTGAAGAACCTTGAAGCACAAAGTGGCAAGGTAGAAATGGTCGGTAACGTTCTGGCAATGAAGGCTTCTGATGAGGCCAAAAATGCTATGGCTTATCAAAACGGCTGTCTTAACATCGGCCTGACCACACAGGATTCCTCCTGGAAGGGTATTATTGATAATGCCGGTGCTGAAAAAGCAGGTGAAGTAAATCTGTGGCTGCAGAACGGCGCGCAATGGATTTATGAAAATGCTTCCCGTAAGGGTGGTCTTGATGCTACAAATATGCCTGAATATAGCAGACCGTATTATGAAAAATACGATGGCATTTCTCATCTGAGCAGCCTTGTTGGCGGTAAGGATCAAGCATCTGCCGGCATTATCAAGGTGAATGATAACGATCCTATCCATATCGCAAATGCTGAGGGTGTTACCAAGGTGTGGTATGACCATGCTGAAGCAACGCCGGGAACTATTATCGGCGGTGATATAAAGGTTCTTAATGCCAAGACCGGCACTGAGATGATGCTTTATACCGGCAACAACGGCATTACCAAGGGCTTTGCCGAAGGTGATACCGCTGCAGAGAAAAACAAGGTCAGCGAAGTATTGAATTCTCTGGCACACAAGCTGTGGTATATGGCAGGCGATACCAACCTTACAGGCAGCGTATCCATTGCCGAAGGCCTGACTGCTTCTTCTGCTACCATGAAGACTGGTAATATTAACTTTGCCGAGGGAGGCCAGGGCTTCTATGATTATACTCCGGAGAAGGACGATAAGACCTATGCAACCGGAGCGATTGTGAAATCCGAAAACATTGGCGAAACACGTGAAAGCGATGTCAACGGTGTTGTTTCTATTAATGTTACCGAAGCTCAGACCGGGGTATCCGGTAATGCTCCTAGTGCCTTGTATGTAGCAGGCGACGCAGAAAGCCCGCTTGTTGTTGATTTACAGGGCCACACCTTGAAGCTCAATGCTAACAATCAAGCTGCTAATAATGTGTCTACGATTTTCGTTGATGAAAAGAAGAGCATGGAGATTAAGGATTCCAAAGGCAATGGTGTGCTGAAGGTTTCTGCTGGTCTCGATGCTGACGGAAATACTGACACTAAAGCTAACTATGTTTATGGCATTCGTGTAGGTGAAAACGGTAGCTTTACCGCAAATACTGATGTTGAGATAGACGGAGTAAAATCAGGTTCTACTAAGCGTGCTTATGGTCTATATGTAAGTTCCAAAGGCAATGTTGTATTCGAAAAAGACCTGAGCATCAAAAATGTTCAGACCGGCCACAAGGTTGGAGCGAACACTGCCGGTATTTATGCAGACAGTTCTTCAAGTGCAGATGCGCCTATTAATATAACTATTAAAGGCAATCTTAATATTGAAAACGTATTGGGCAGTGCAATCCGTGCATTGAATACTTCAACTATATCTACTGCCGGTGCAACTATTAAAGCTGCCGATATGTCTAACGGTACGGATTATAGCCAATATTATGCTTTGCAGGCCAACAAGGGTACCATTAACCTGAATACAGGAGAAGGCATTACTGCCGGAATTCTGGACGTTACCGGTGACATGAAGGTAACTGACAATAAAGCTTCTGTTATCAATGTCAACATGACCAAGGGTTCCAAATGGACAGGCGCAGTAAGCAATATCCCCAGCAGTACTTATAATGCACCTGCTGGTCAGTTTAATCTGACAATGGCAGAAGGATCCGTATGGAAGCATGAAACCGGTCGTTCAGTAGATACGCTGAAGACAACTTTTGCTGGCAGTAATGTTTCTAAGCTGGACGGCTCTGGTGTAATCTATCAGAATTCCGACAAGGGTATTACCGTATATGATTATAGTGGTGATACAACTGTTGTTTACGGCCATGATGCCAATAATCCGCAGAACATCACCGGTGGCGACTTCACTGTCAAGACAGCGGCTGCCGGCTCGAAGATTACTTTGGTAACTGACAGCCAGGGCATTACTGGCGGCTTTGATGCTAGCGATACTGCTGCAGAAAAGAATAATGTTAAGGAAGTACTGAACAAGCTGGCTAATAAGCTGTTCTACACAGGCTATAAGGATTCAAATCTGTCTGGCGTTGTCAAGATTGCTGATGGTCTGACGGCATCTAGTGTAAGCGCTTCTGTAAAGGCCTCCGGCGATATAACCTTCTCTGATGGCAGCAACTGAACGAAAAAAGCAGGCCAGGGCTTCTACGCTTATACTCCGGAAGAGGATAAGCCTGATTACAAGACTGGCGCTATCACTACGTCGGAAAACATCAGCCTGAACCGCGAGGTAGACGAGAAGGGTGTTGCGCATATTAATGTAACTGAATCGAATGCCAGTGATAGATTTGCAAGCGCTCTTTACGCAGGTGAGGAAACCTCTCCGTCCAAACCGATGACTGTAAATCTGTCTGGTAAAGGCTTGGCTTTGAATGCTGCGCAAACCAACGGACAGGCAGCAGCTATTTACGCGGGCACTAATGCTCATATCAAGGTTGTCAATCAGTCTGCTGACCAAAAGCTGGCGATTACAGCAAATAATACGGATACCAGAGGCTCTCATGGCATTTACGCTCTAGAAAATGCGCATCTGAATATTTCCGGTCCGGTAGAAATTACTGATATTGTTACTCAAGGTGATTCCGCAACAGGCATTAATATCCATGGCCAGCAGAGCGAGATTAATATTGATGGCCCGCTGACAATCAGCAATGTCAAAGGTCTTAGAGAAAATGGTGCAGGCATGAGTGCTGCCGGTATTCAGGTAACCGGTAACAGCTCCACTGTAACTGTCAGCGGTCCGGTAGATATTTCCGGTGTACGCGGCAGCGGTATTAGGCTGGTGGGCGCTAATACCAAGGTATCTGTTGGCGGTGGCACTATCACTGCAGCTGAAGACAGCGATAAATCGCATAATTTCTATGCAGTTCGCGTAGATAAAGGCACGCTGGATATCAACATGAAGGACGGCGCTGCAGGCGATAGGACCACTAAGATTACCGGTGATATGTATGCAACCGGCCAATACGGCAAGAAGGTTGTGGAATACACCAACGGCGAACTGATTAACTGGAAGGACGCAGGCATTCTCAACGTTGCTTTAACAGATAAGGATTCCTTCTGGAAGGGCGTTGCAGCTTATGACCAGTATAATGATGACTATGGCACCGGCGGCAATACTGCGCATGACATCGGCCAGTTCAACCTGTATCTGCAAAACGGTGCAACCTGGACCAACGAACAGCAGTCGCATGTGACAACTACGACCATAGCGTCCAAAAATCCTGTATGGACAGGCAGCACGCTGGCAACTTTGCATGGCGGCAAGGATGCCGATAATGCAGGATTGATTTACCAAAAGGATACCAATCCTATTTCTGTTGTAAATTACAGCGGTAATACTACTGTATTCTATGAGCATGATGCTGCTAATCCGACCAAGATTATTGGTGGCAGCTTCAATATTACCAATGCAGCAGAAGGCTCTGCTATCACCTTTATTACAGATAATAAAGGCATTACCTCTGGCTTTAACGACAGCGATTCCGCTGATGCTAAGGATAAAGTAGCCAACGTACTGAACAGCTTGGCAGGCAAGCTGTTCTACAAGAACTATACTGATGGTCATCTGGCTGGCGTAGTGAAGATTGCTGAAGGCCTGACAGCTTCTTCCGCAGCACTGAAGACCGGCGATATTTCCTTCTCTACTGATGCGACCGGCACGAAGAACCCCGGCCAAGGCTATTATGACTATAAGCCGTCTGGTGAGAAGCCGGAATACAAAACCGGTGCTGTTAAAGAGTCTGAGGATATTAGCAAAACCCGTGAGGCGGACGCAAACGGCGTAGTTAATGTCAAGGTAACTGAACCGACCATTACGGAAGGCTACAGCAAATTTGCTGCTGCTCTTTATGCAGAGGATCCTACTGCTTCGATGACTGTAAACATAGCTGGTAAAGACCTTGCTCTGAGCTCTGTAGTTGAAGCAGGCGCACAGGCAGCAGGTATTTATGTAGACAGGGGTGCCAATATTACGATTGATAATCCGTTTGTCAAGCAAAAGCTTGCGATTACGGCAACTAATAATGACACCAGAGGCGCATATGGTATTTTTGCTAAGGGTGATAATGCGAAGCTGAATATTTCCGGTCCGGTAGAAATTACCAATATTACCACTAAGGGTGCTGCTGTAGGCGGCGTTTTGGTACGTGGCCAAAATACTAATGTTGTTATCGACGGTCCGCTGACCATCAGCAATGTCAAGGCAGAAACTGATAGCGGCATGGGCATCAACGGCTCCGGTATCGGTGTAACCGGTCTGGACTCTACCGTTACTGTTAACGGTGCGGTAGATATTTCCGGTATCCATGGCAGTGCAATTTTGTTGAAGGAAAGTGGCAACAAGGTAGCTGTTGGCGGCGGCAATATCGCAGCAGCAGTAGACAGCGACAAATCGCATAACTACTATGCAGCTCGTGTTGAAAAAGGTACGCTCGATATCAACATGAAGGATGGCGTTGCCGGCGATGCTACTACTAAGATTACCGGTGATATGTATATAGATTATCTGCATGGCATGAAGCCACCTTCCCTTGGCAGTGAAGAGCTTGTTGAGTATAAAGAGGAAGGCGTTCTTAATGTGGCTCTGACTAATGCTGATTCCTATTGGAAAGGCGTTGCAGCTCATGAGAAATACAAAACTGACAAGCATCAATATGGCTATGATATGCATGATGTTGGTGACCTGAACCTCTATCTGCAGAACGGCGCAATCTGGACCAACGAACAGCAATCTCATGTTACTACTACGACTATGGCGGACAAGAATCCGATTTGGGACGGCAGCACGTTGGCAAGCCTCCATGGTGGCAAAGATGCAGCTCATGCTGGTCATATCTTCCAGAACGACAGCAAGAATATAACCATCAACAATTACAGTGGCAATACCAATATCTACTATGCACATGAAGGCAATGGTGAAGCAGCAGATAACTATAAGGCTGGCGATACCATTATCAAGAGTGCAGCTGCAGGCTCCGCAGTATATCTGATTACAGATAACACCAACGTTGCCATGGGCAATGATGAAAGTGTTGCCAATGTACTGAATGCGTTGGCAGGCAAGCTGACCTATAGCAATTTTGCAACCGAGAAAAATCTGAAGGGTGTAGTGAAGATTTCAAGCGGTCTGACTGCTTCTGGTGCAGAGCTGAAGACCGGCGATATTTCCTTCTCTACCGAAACAACCGGCACAAAGACACCTGGTCAGGGCTATTATGAATATGATGAGGCAGCCGAAAATACCTTTACAGATAAAATTACCGGCGGCAACGATAAGAAATATGTAGAAGCCGGCATCGAAAAAGAGAAGGGTGTTTACACCTTTACCAAGGATGCAACCATTAAGGTTACTAAAGGCTTGTCTGAGCTTGGCGCTATCGAATCCAGCGGCGGTCCGATTACGATTAATGCTGAAGGAAAAGCATTGGATGTTTCCTATACTGTACCTAAAGGCGATAATGTTGCACGCGCAGTAGCAACCAGCAACAGCTTTGGTAAGAGTAAGGATATTACCATTAAGGCTGACAGCCTGAAGCTCAGCGCCGATACTACAGGCTTCCGTGCTCAGGGTATTTATGCAGTAGGCGGTAAGATTACTATTGATGCCAACACTACTATTGCTACCTCTGCACAAAATGACAGCAATGGTATTTATGCGGGCAACGGCGGCATTGTTACTGTGAACGGTGATCTTGATATTAAAGAGGATACTAAGGTGTCCAAATACTACGCATTGAATGCTGACTATACGGGTGTTATCAACGTTAACATCAAAGATGGCAAGGCAGGCGCAGGCAACGTTAAGCTCAAGGGTGATGTTTTCACCAAGACAGCAGAGAGCTATGATTATGATGATGATGAGACAACATATACTTCTTCTACCATCAATCTGGCATTACAGGGTGCAAACAGCTCTTGGACCGGCCGCAGTCTTTATGAGGTTGTTTCCTCCGGTGATGACAAGACAAGTTACGGCAACTTTAACCTGTGGCTGACAGACGGTGCAACCTGGACCAACGAGAAGACAGGTAAGACAATTCCGGCAGGCTTTGCAGGCAGCCATGTAACTAACTTCGTAGGCGGTGCAGATGCAAATCATGCAGGCCATATCTTCCAGAATGATACCAAGAATCTGACCATTGATAAATACAGTGGCAACACCAATATCTACTATGCACACACTGGTAATGGCGAAGCAGCTGATAACTATAAGGCTGGCGACACCATTATCAAGAGTGCGGCAGCAGGCTCTGCAGTATCCTTGATTACTGACAACAAAGACGTCGCAATGGATAACAAGGACAGCGTAGCTAACGTGCTGAACGCATTGGCAGGCAAGCTGACCTACAGTAATTTTGCGAACGGTGAGAAGAACCTGACAGGCGTTGTGAAGATTGCTGACGGCCTGACTGCAAGCAGCAAGGCTTTGGAAACCGGCGATATTACCTTTAATGAAAAAGGCAAAGGCACCTATGTTAAGCCTGAACCGGTTGATGACACTCACTTTACGGAAAAGATTACAGGTGGACTTGATCAGAAGTATGTAGATCTCGGCATCGAAAAAGAGCAGGGTGTTTACACCTTTGTTAAGGATACTGTTATCGACGTAACCAAGGGCAAGGATACCGCTATGGTGGCTATCGGCTCTAAGGGTGGCCCGGTTACGATTAACGCTGATGGCAAGACCTTGGATGTATCCTTCCATTCTGATAAAACCTTTGCAGCACGTGCAATTGCTTCGGAAACGTATTATGGTGGTAAGCCTATTACCATTAAAGCGGGCAAATTAAATCTTAATGCTGAAGCTGTGGACGGTGAAAGTCAGGGTATTTTTGCTAAGGTAGGCTCCACTATTACCATTGATGCAGATACTACAATTACCACTTCCAGTAATAAGGAAAGCAATGGTATCTATGCTGGCAGCAGAGGTGTTGTCAACATGAATGGTGACTTGGAAATCAAAGAGGATACCAAGGCAGCTGCATACTATGCATTGAAGACCGATGGTAACGGCGTGATTAATGTCAACCTGAAAGACGGAAAAGTAGGCGACAGCGTTGTTAAATTCACTGGCGATATCTACGCTAAGACTAATGAATCCAGCATCAATCTGGCGTTGAAGGGCAAAGATAGCCAATGGACAGGACGCAGTTTGAATGAATCTGCTGATAGTGAAAAACGCGGCAGCTTCAACCTGTGGCTGACAGACGGTGCTTCCTGGACTAATCAGGTAACTGGTAAGAATGTTCCGAGCGGCTTTGCAGGCAGCTATGTAACCAACTTCGTAGGCGGTGCAAGTGTAGCAGCTGCTGGCAACATTTTCCAAAACGACGCTAATAGCCTGACCATCGACAACTACAGCGGCAACACCAACATCTTCTATGCACACACCGGTAACGGCGAATCAGCTAGTGATTTTGCAGCAGGCGACACCATTATAAAGAGTGCAGCAGAAGGCTCTGTGGTATCCATGATTACCGACAATAGCGGTATCAGCATGGACAACGAATACAGCGTAGCTAATGTGCTGAACAACCTGGCAGGCAAGCTGACCTACAGCAACTTCGTAAACGGTGAGAAGAACCTGACCGGCTATGTGAAGATTGCTGACGGCCTGACCGCAAGCAGCAAATCAATGCAGGCTGGCAACATCGCCTTCAATGCTGATACTGGTAAGGGCAGTCTGGAGAATGGTTCTATGAAGCCTGGCTTCACCTATCCGGAAACCCAGATTCCGGAGAGCAACGAAATCCATCAAGGTATTACCGGTGATGCTAAGACTGACTATCAATATAAGAAGGACGGCATCCTGAAGGATAATGGTAAATATATCTTTACTCAGAATCCGTCTGAAGTTAAGGTCAGCGAAGGTGCTGCAGTAGATGTAAATGGTAAGGATGTTGAAATTGATACTACCGCTGCCAAGCTGAAGCTGACAGGCAAAGATCAGGGAATTAATGCAACTGGCAGTGCTAATGTCAAAGTTGACGGCACCACTGAAATCAGTGGTGAAACCGGTATCAATGCAACTAACGGTAGTAATGTAACCTTGAACGGCAGCACTGTTATCAGCGGTAATGATGGTAAAGGCACTGCTATCAATGCAAGCGATGGCGGCAAGGTAGTTGTTGATACCAAGAATGGAGCTTTGACCATTAATGGCAGCATTAATGCTAACGGCGGCAACATTACTGTAGATAGCAGCAATGCAACCGGTATCATTGAAGGCAACGTTAATGCAAGCAACGGCGGCAACGTTGAGATCAGCCTGAACGATGCAAAATCCAAGCTGACCGGCAGCTACAAGGTTGATGGCAACAGCAGCATTGTAATGAATATCAAGAACGGTGCAACATGGGTACTGAAGGATGATAAGGACGAAGCTGCAGGTATGTCTCTGCTGCAAATGACCAGAGGAGCTACTCCGGCTACCGGGTTGACCGTAAATGGTGGTGCAACCGAGGGCGAAACCGGTTATCTGGATATGAGAAGCAGAACTGGCAAGCTTGAGATTGATCATTACAGCGGTTGGGAAACCATTATCTATAATCACGATAATAAAGGCAGCGAAGCACAAGACTTCAAATCCGGCAATACTGTTATCAAGAATGCTAAAGAAGGCTCTGGCGTAATCATGCTCACCGACAGCAATAACATCAATATTAACAGCCAGACTGAAGTGGAAGCTGCTATGACTGTATTGGCCGAAAAGATTCAGTACACTGATCATGCAGCAAATGGTGGTAATCTTAAGGGTAAAGTCAGAATTGCGGAAGGTTTGACTTCTACCAGTAAGACTGGCGCTATGAATTGGGACGAAACAACTGGCATAGGCAAGTTTGATCCTAGCAGCATAAAATGGGGTGAAATTATTGATGGCAACTATGAAACCTTTGTAATGAAGGGCGTAAGAAGTGCAGCAACCACCTCCATGCACAGCTGGCGCGACAACATGCAGGATACCTACACTGGCGCAGACCTGGCAGATGAAGACGGTATCTTTGCTAAGGCACTGGGCGGCAAGACCAGCTCCGATGTTAAAGGCCTTAGAGATGACAACACCTATCGTGGTGTACAGGTTGGCTTTGACAAGGCTTTGGCAAACGGCTGGCATGCAGGCGTAGCCTTTGATTACCGCAATGGCGATTCCAACTACCTGTTGGGCGGCAAGGGCGACAACCAGCTCTACAGCCTGGGCGTATATGGCGTGAAGAACTTTGCAGACCAATCCTACCTGCGCGTAGCAGCAAAAGCCGGTCGCGTTGAAAACGAATATGACGTTTACAACGAAATCCGCAGCCTGAAGCTGCATGGCGATTACAAAGCTAACGCTTATGGCCTGACCATGGAATATGGCAAGACCTTCGGCAGCGAGGCAAGCTACTTCACTCCGAAAGCAAAGCTGACCTGGTCTCAGGTGGGCAGCAAGGATTACACTGCCCATACTCCGAACGACAGCATGAGAATTGACCAGGACGCTTACAGCAGCCTTGTAGCACGCTTCGGTGTGGAAGCAGGCGCTAAGAGCGAAAAAGGCCGCGTATACGTTGGCCTGTACGGTGCACATGAATTCAACGGCGACATCAGCGCAAGCTACTTCGCTAAGGACGGCGGCATTAAGCACACCAGCTTTGACGGCAGTGACACCTGGATGGAAATGAGCATTGGCGGCAGCTATGACCTGAGCGACAACTGCCATATCTATGCAGACTTTGCTAAGGACTTCGGCGGCGACTTCGAACGCAAGTGGAAGGCAAGTGCAGGCCTGCGCTTCGAGTTCTAATCGCTTAGATAAGATATTTCCCCTTCTTTTATAAATAGGCTGCGGTGCTTACAAGGCGGCACCACGGTCTGCTCCCCTAATTTTAGAAAGCGAAGCAGTCATCTGCCGAAAGGCAGGTGGCTGCTTTGTTTTTTACATAATAAAAAGCAGAACTTGGCAGATAATTTGTTTGAAGTGCTATTGCGAGTTGTTTTTTATGCTTTTATGTTTCTTTCAGTGACTAAATTCACAATATGTTCAAATTTCACTTGACGTTACAATCCATATATGGTAAACTCTATATGATAAAAAATATCAATAACAGAAAAATTCAAGTGATACACCCCAAATAAAAAATATGCTTTGCAAAAGTGAAGCGTTACTGCTGTTTTTTATCAATAAAATTAATATGAGCAATCAGGTGGAGATATTTTGCCGATATCTTCTTTATAGGGAAGTCCAATGTAATTTTGGCGCTGTTCCGCAACTGTGAAAAGGAGTTGCTTTATCATTAAGCTATGACTTAAACCTCTTACCAAGGGATGAAGCGGCAATGATTTTAAGCCAGGGTACTGACTGATTGTTGATTAGTAAAGATCAGCGAGAAAGGACTTTATTAATTGTTGTAAGTGTTTGTTTGTTACACAATGAGTGGGTCTTTTTTTGCTTGATTTTGTGCTAATTATAGAAAAAATTATAGCACAGCTTGAGCATTATTAAGCTGTGCTATTTTTTTATGAGTTTTATGAGTATATCAAGGAGGCAATTATGAAAAAAGTTTTCAGAAAATCATGGCAAAGTAGGCTTGCACTAGCCGTTACTGCTGGAATTTTAGCTGCTGGATTTGGTTATATTCCTCAGGCTATGGCGGCAACGTATACTACAGCTATTACTGCGCAGGATAGCGATAACGCAACTTTTGGCAGCGTTATGAGTACTGATGCTGCAGGTAATAAGGTTTATACGTTTAGCGAAGGAGCAACCTTTAATATGAAGGGTGTTTCTGCTATAGGTGTAGGAAATGTTGTTCCGTTAGGAGCCATTGTCAATGGTGATCTTAACATTACAAGTCATGGAAAAAAATATAGTGCTACTGGCATTAGTGCTGGTTATTTTAACCCGGATTTTGATAAAGATGGCACCCAAAGAGCAAGCTTGGTAGTAAATGGTAATGTTACCATGAGAGATAAAGCAGTAGAAGGCGAATGGGGTATTACTGCTAAAAATCTTCATGGTGGATATTCAGAATATACTAGTAATCGTTGGGAGCCTGTAGCAATTAAAGCAGGTCTTGCGGGTGATATTACTATCAATGGTAATGTTGATATTGCTGTAAAGGGTACTGGCCTTGCTACAGATCCGTATTATACTGCTTTAAATGTTGATGATTATGGATTATCAAAAATTACACTCAATGGTAATGTAAACATTGAAACTCCTGAGGATTTTAAGGATGCATTTTATTCTATTGCCAATTATGGTGGTACTATCAATGTTAACACTGATGGCAGCACAGCTGGAAACAAGAAGGTTACGCTTAAAGGCAATATGCTGACCATGGGCGAAGATGCTGATGGCAGCGGTGGCGACTTCTTCTATCGTGACGGCAGAACTAATGTTGCTTTGACAACCAAAGATTCATCATGGAGTGGCGTTGTTGATAATACAGGTGCTGCACAAACTGGTGAAATTAATCTTTGGCTGCAAAATAATGCAGTTTGGAACCATCAAGCCATGTCTAAAACAGATGGTATTTTTTCTGGCGGCTCGCTTCCGAACCCTTCTGACGAGCATTATGGACCATATGATGGTATAACTCATATTAATAAATTAACTGGTGGTACGACAGCAGCTAATGCTGGCTTACTTTACCAAAAGGATAAAGCCAACATTGATATAAAAAATTATAGTGGCTACACAACTGTTTTCTATGAACATACTAATGATGGTACGGATAGCAATCATTATGCAGCTGGTGATGTTATTATCGGAGCAGCAGCTAAGGGATCCCAGATTACCTTGGTAACTGCTAATAATGGTGTTGATACAAAAGACGATGGTACTGTTAACAAGGTTTTAAATACATTAGCAGGAAAACTTACCTACAACGATTATAAGAATAATCCGGACAATCTGAAAGGCAAGGTTGAAATTGCCGGAGGCCTTACTGCTGATAGAGTAGAACTGGCATCTAACAATATTGTCTTTGATGAAACTGGTAAGGGTGGAACTGCTAACGGTCAGTCAAAAACAAACTTTAATACTGTTTTGACTGGTGATGCAAGTGTTGATAAAGAGTATGTTGGTGATTCCGTAAGACAAGGAGACGGCAGCTATAAATTCACAAAAGACAGCACCATAGAGGTTGAGCTTGGTAATAAGCAAGCAGCAATCAATCCTGTGAAGGGTATGGCTGCATTAAAAGTAGATGCTAATGGTCAAGACCTGAATATTAAAGTACAGGGTAAAAATGCTGACCAAGTATTTGGCATCATGAACGATTTGATTGCTAGCGGCAGCGAACAATTAGATAAGACAGTTAGTGTTGATGCTAAAAAGGTAAGCATTCAGGTAGAAAACGAAAAAAGAGCAGAAGGTATTCATGTACAAGGATATAAAAATTGGAGACCTGGTTCTGTAGCACATCAAGCTGCTGTAAATATCAAGGGTGATGTAAACGTTAATGCCAGTGGCAGCGAATATGCTTTAGGTATCTATGCAAATAATGGCGCTAATGTAAATATTGATGGCAACCTGACCATGAAGGGCGAAGACGGTTCCTGGGGCGTGCAAAACAAAAATAATACTGCTTATAATGGAGCACAGCATGCATGGTTTAATACCAGCGGTATTTATGCAGCAGGCAATGGTACGGCTGGAGTATCTAAGGTAACAGTTAACGGCGATACCGATATTGCAGTTGATGGTACAGGTGTAGTAGCCAATATTTGTGGTTCTGAAGTTAATTTGAACGGAGCCACCAATATTAAAATCAATGATAAAACAAAAGATTTTGAAGGCCAAGGCGTACACTATGCAATTGTTGCTACCGAAGGTACCGTCAATGTCAATATGAATGACAGCAAGGATGGAGCAGCCGATCATAAAGTAAACATTTACGGTAACGTAGGAACTGATAATTCTGGCATCGTAACTTCTTTTGGAAAGTTTGGCTCTAAAATCAATATGGGCTTGTCTACTAAGGATTCTGAGTTTACCGGTGTAGTAAGCAAAAACTTTACGGATAAAAATATAGCAGACGGTTATGATGGAACCGTAAATATGTATCTGAGTAATGGCGCTACATGGAATAATGAGATTGTAGGTAATGCAGTAAATGCTTTTGCAGGCAGCCGCGTAACGAAGCTGGCAGGTGGAGCAAGCGCAGAACAAGCAGGCAACATTTACCAAAAAGACAGCAAAGCGCTGACGATTGACAACTACAGTGGTCATACTAATATCTTCTATGAGCATGCTGGTGATGGTGTAACTTATAATGCTGGCGATACCATTATCAAGCATGCAGAAGCTGATTCCAAGGTGAACTTGATTACCAGCAGTAAAGGCTTAACAATTTCGGCTGAAAGTGTTAGCAAAACCTTAAATGCTTTAGCAGGTAAGCTGACTTATAGCAGTTATACAAATGGTGAACGTAATTTAACTGGCACTGCGCAGATTGCCGGTGGCTTGACCAGCGATAGCGTGACTATGGCTACTGGTAACATTGTTTTTGATGCTTCCGGTAAAGGCAGCGGTATTGATTCTGTAGCTGTTCCTAATCCTCCTGCTGAACAGGAATCCACTTCCTTCGGAACTATTCTTACAGGTGATAAGGACAAGGATTTGGAATATGTACTTGGTGGCGTAAGACAAGGAGACGGCAGCTATAAATTCACAAAAGACAGCACCATAGAGGTTGAGCTTGGTAATAAGCAAGCAGCAATCAATCCTGTGAAGGGTATGGCTGCATTAAAAGTAGATGCTAATGGTCAAGACCTGAATATTAAAGTACAGGGTAAAAATGCTGACCAAGTATTTGGCATCATGAACGATTTGATTGCTAGCGGCAGCGAACAATTAGATAAGACAGTTAGTGTTGATGCTAAAAAGGTAAGCATTCAGGTAGAAAACGAAAAAAGAGCAGAAGGTATTCATGTACAAGGATATAAAAATTGGAGACCTGGTTCTGTAGCACATCAAGCTGCTGTAAATATCAAGGGTGATGTAAACGTTAATGCCAGTGGCAGCGAATATGCTTTAGGTATCTATGCAAATAATGGCGCTAATGTAAATATTGATGGCAACCTGACCATGAAGGGCGAAGACGGTTCCTGGGGCGTGCAAAACAAAAATAATACTGCTTATAATGGAGCACAGCATGCATGGTTTAATACCAGCGGTATTTATGCAGCAGGCAATGGTACGGCTGGAGTATCTAAGGTAACAGTTAACGGCGATACCGATATTGCAGTTGATGGTACAGGTGTAGTAGCCAATATTTGTGGTTCTGAAGTTAATTTGAACGGAGCCACCAATATTAAAATCAATGATAAAACAAAAGATTTTGAAGGCCAAGGCGTACACTATGCAATTGTTGCTACCGAAGGTACCGTCAATGTCAATATGAATGACAGCAAGGATGGAGCAGCCGATCATAAAGTAAACATTTACGGTAACGTAGGAACTGATAATTCTGGCATCGTAACTTCTTTTGGAAAGTTTGGCTCTAAAATCAATATGGGCTTGTCTACTAAGGATTCTGAGTTTACCGGTGTAGTAAGCAAAAACTTTACGGATAAAAATATAGCAGACGGTTATGATGGAACCGTAAATATGTATCTGAGTAATGGCGCTACATGGAATAATGAGATTGTAGGTAATGCAGTAAATGCTTTTGCAGGCAGCCGCGTAACGAAGCTGGCAGGTGGAGCAAGCGCAGAACAAGCAGGCAACATTTACCAAAAAGACAGCAAAGCGCTGACGATTGACAACTACAGTGGCCATACTAATATCTTCTATGCGCATGATAACGATGGTACAAAAGCAACTGATTTTGATAAATATGGTGATACCATTATTAAGCATGCAGAAGCTGATTCCAAGGTGAACTTGATTACCAATAGTGCAATTCTTTCTGATGTAGAAAAAGTAAGCAGTATCTTAAGCAATCTTGCAGGCAAGCTGACTTACAGCAGTTATGCAACTGGTGAACGTAATTTAACTGGCACTGCGCAGATTGCAGGCGGTCTGACAAGTGATAGCGTGACTTGGGCTTTAAGTGATATTGTGTTTGCTGAAAATGGTAAGGGCGGTACAGATGGAACCTTTAAGATTCCTGACGCACCGGATCATCAGGTTGCAGCAACCTTCAATAATATGCTGACCGGTAATCAGGCTCATGACTTAGAATACGTACTTGGTGGAGTAATACAGGAAGATGGCAGCTACAAGTTTACCGAAGACACTGAAATCAGTATAAAAGAAAAAAATACTAAGGTTGGCTCTAAAGATTACGCTGTAGGTGTGCGTCCAGATAGTGATATTAATATTGATGCTTCTGGTAAGGATTTGAAATTGACTATTAATCCGGAGAGCGGGGTAACTGCTTCTGCTATTTTCCATGAAAGCAATAAGAAAAATGACATTGCTGCTGATAAGCTTATTATTAAGGCTACAAGCACGGAGCGTGCTGAAGGCATTCATGCTAACAGTGGTACTGTAGATAAAGCAGTAACAAATATTAATGCTAATGCTGATATTACTGTAGATTCTAAAACCGCAATTGGCGCATATGCAGCAGGAAATGGTGAAATTAATTTTAATGGTGACGTTAAGATGAAAACTATTTCTAACAGCTCGTCTTTCTATGCGGTAAGCGGTTTATATGCAGGTAGCAACTATGGTATTCAAAAGGGTGGCATAATTAATGTAAACGGCGCAGCTGACATTAGTGGTGATGGCGCCGGTGCTTTTGCGAATGGTGGTGGCTCTACCATTAATTTCAACGGAGATACCGCAATTAACGCAACAAAAGACGGTATGCCTGCATTGATAGCACAAAGTGGTACTATTAATGTTAATATGCCTGCTGAAAAGCTTATGCGTAGCAGTAATGTAGTTCAGATTACAGGTAATGCTGTAGCTGGCACTGGATCTGCATACTCTTCTGAACCTGAAACTAAGACTATTATTAATGTTAATTTAGATAACAAGAGATCTTATTGGAATGGTGTTGCATACAACCAATTCCCGGAAGCAGGAATTAGTGCAGGTGGAAAAACCTTTACTGGTGATATAAATCTGTACTTGAGTAATAGCGCTGTATGGACTAATGAAAAGCAAGGCGAATTACCGTCTGCATGGGGTGGTGAAGCATTTACCGGCAGCAGAATCAGTAATTTTGTTGGTGGCAAGGACTACAGCAGCTCTGGATATATTTTCCAAAAAGATAGCCAAGAATTAACTATTAACAACTATAGCGGCAGCACAATTCTGGTATATGATCATGGTGATACAAAGGGTACTGATGTAGCTGATTACACTGCTGGCAATACCAAAATTAAAAATGCAGCTGAAGGCTCTTTGATTACATTGTCTACAAGCAGTAAAAATATCAACGTTAATGATAAAGATAATGTTGAAAGCGTAATGAATGCTTTGGCACAAAAGCTTTATTATGCAAATGCTGGTACTGATACTAACTTGAAAGGTCAGGTGCAAATTGCTGGTGGTTTAACAAGTGATTCTGTTGCAATGTATCTTGGCGACATGAAGTTTGATTCTGCTGATGCAGGTAAAGGTATGTATGAGCTTGGCACTGCACATAAAACATATACGCAGCAAGAATCTGAGCTTGTTAAAGATACACGTACTGCAATGATGAGCAATATGCTGAGCTGGCGTAATGTTGCTGGGGACAGCTATAATCGTCGTGCAATGATGCTTGATGATGACAAAGCTGGTGTTTGGGCAAGAACCTATGGCGGTCAGACTAAATATAGTGGTAACAATACTTCCTTTAATGGTAGCTATTGGGCTGGTCAAGTTGGCTATGATATGAACTTGGCTAATGGCTGGAATTTGGGCGTAGCATTTGATTATCAGGATGGTAATGACACTTATCAAAATGGCAGCGGCGATACTAAGCTCTATACTTTAGGTTTCTATGGAAGCACTGCTCTTGCAAATGCTGGCTATTTAGATGTAAATGCCAAGATTGGTCACGTGAAAAATGAGTTCAAGGCTTCTAATGCTAGTGGTACCCTTAATGGTGATTATAGCGCTACAGGTTATAGTCTGTCTGCACAATACGGTAAACGTTTTGGAGATATCAAAACTGGCTATTTTGAACCTCAAATGCAATTAACATGGTCTCGTTTGGGTAGTGCCGACTATACTGCTTCTGCAGGCGCTTTGGGCAGCGTGAATGTAAATCAGGATGCATTTAACAGCTTTGTTGCTCGTGTTGGCTTAGAAGCCGGACAAGCTAGTGAACATGGTAACTACTATGCTCGCTTGAATCTGATGCATGAGTTCTCTGGTGATGTAAATACTCACCTGCTTGATAGTGATGGCGGTACTAAGGATACAAGCTATGATTTGAAGGGCACTTGGAGTGAACTGACTTTGGGTGGTACCTATAACCTTAGCAAGTGCAGCAATTTCTACGCCGACGTAACTAAGACCTTAACCGGTGATTATAAACAGGACTGGAAGGTTAATGCTGGCTTGAGATTTACCTTTTAAATAATTTTATAATATGTTTTTGTTTAGGCAGAGCTATTTGGCTCTGCCTAACAAAAAAATTATGATGAGTAAAGGAGTAAAAGTATGACTAAAACAGAAAAAAATGTAGAAACTACTGAAGCTGAAATTAAAAATACGAAAAAAAGCAAAAGCACTCAAGCTAAAGAGCAAACTATTGCTGCTAAAAAAATTACAGCCTTGAAGGATTTTGCTGATAAAAACGGCATCAAAGGCTTGGAATATATTCAAATCAACGAAAATAATTTATTGATTAATACTAAGCTGTTGATAGAAGGACAAGTATTACCGCTGTTTGTTGTGGTTAACAACACTGTCTATACGTATATTCAAGCACATTTAGTGACTATTACAGCTGAAAAACAGGCAGAAACCCTGAAGTATTTAAATGAATTAAATAATGAATTTAATATGCTTAAGTATAGTGTTAATCCTCAGGGCAATGTTGTGTTGACATTTAGTGTGCCTTCTGCCGATGATAAATTTGAACCAGCTTTAATTTTTGCTTTAGTAGATCAATTAAAAGACCATCTGGAAGGTCATTTTTCTGGTCTTATGGAAAAAATATGGAGTAAAAAATAATTATAGGGAATGAGTATAAAAGAAGGTAGAGAGATATGCTTAGTGTAAATAGAAAGAAATTATATGCAGCAGTAATGAGTACTGTTTTAGCTGCAAGTTTTTCAACATCAGCTTTTGCTGAGGAAGAGGCTGACTTATCGGAATTTTCGTTAGACACAATGGTTGTAACAGCAAATCGTGTTTTGACTAAAATTACGGATGCAAAGGCTGACATCAGTGTAGTTGATCGTAAAACAATTGAAGAAATGCATATGACCAATGTGGAAGAGGCATTGCGTGTTGTACCAGGTGTTCAGTTTTTAAATAATGGTGGTAGCGGTGCTTTAAATGCAAACTTAAATGGTATTCGCATTAATGGCAGCAAGGAAATAGTAGTTTTAGTAGATGGTGTACGTGTAACTGATTTCCAAGGTGATAGCAGTGGATACATCTATGCTTCCTTAATGAATAATATGGATAACGTTGAACGAGTAGAGGTGTTGCGCGGCAGTGCTGGTACAGTTTATGGCAGTGGTGCCAAAGGCGGCGTAATTAACATTATTACACGTAAAATCAACGAAGCAAAAACCACTTTAGATATTTCAGGCGGTACGTTTGGAAAACAGCATTATAAATTGAATACCATGGGTCGACAGGATAAGGTTGGTTACAATGTCTATTATGATAAAACCAAGAGCGGTGATGTCAAAGACGGTGAAGGAAAAAAATGGCCAAGCAGTCTTGATTCGCAAGCATTAGGCCTGAAGGTTACATATGATTTCACAAATGATCATACGCTTACCATGAGCTATGATAGGAATAAGGCAGATTATAGCGGTTTTGATTTAGTTGAAGGAAAAACCTACGAAGGTAATAATAAAAGTGATAATTTCACATTAAAGGATGACATTAAGTTCTCTGATAAATGGAGTAATAGCTTTAGCTATCGACATAGTAATACAAAAGGTAACTATGCTCAAAGTAATCATTGGATAAAGAATGCACAAAGCGACTATACGTATAATTTTATTAATGAACAAGCTCGCTATACGATGTCCAGACATGATTTTGTTTTCGGCATTGATTATTCAGAGGGCAAGAATAATATAAGCCAAAATGTAAGTAGCGCTAGTACTGAAAAGGGTAATTTTAAGCTGAAAAATACATCTTATTATATTCAGGATGATTGGGAAATTATTCCTAAAGTAACATTGTCCGGTGGTTTACGATATGATAAGCCTACAAATAGTTCAGGTAATGGTGTACAGCTTGATACGCATACATCAAAGAGCTATAAAATTAGCTGGGATGTTACTGATAATGATACTATTTATGCAGGAAAAAGCGATTTCTACATTCTTCCTAGCATGCATCAGCTGTTAGACAAAAATTATGGTAACAGGGGATTGAAGGCTGCTGAAGGCCATACAAATTCCATAGGTTACAATAAAACTTTTGATGATAATAATATTTTGACATTAAATTGGTTTGAAACTATAAGTGATGTTGCAATCGGTTTACCGGCAAATGGTAAATATAACAATTATACTGATGGTATTGCACGTGGCTGGAATATGCAATACATGACGCAAATTGATGAGAACTGGAATGCTAATATTGGCTGGGCACACTTGTTCCAACATTGTTCTGGCGACAATCTTGATATGGGTTATTATCCTAAGGATATGGCAACGTTTAGCATTTTCTATAATTATGCTAAGGTTAAAGCAGGTTTAGATGGATATTATTTCATGCGTAAGATAAATAATGAATATGCCGGCAAAAATGGATGGCCCGCTGATAATTATGCTGTAGTAAACTTAAGTGCTAGCTATGCACCTACGAAAGATTTGAATATTTATTTCAAGGTGGATAACTTGTTCGACAAATTATATGCTGAGCATACAGATAATATTCATGGTGGTAAAGGTTGGTATTCTATGCCAGGCCGCAGCTTTGTATTGGGCATGCAATTTACTTTCTAATTTCGTTATCTTTCCATTTATATACTCATGTTGTGGCGCTGCTTCGGCAGCGCTGCAAAACTACATGTTAAAGTTTTTTTAGTTAGAAGGCATTACAGCCTATATCTTTTTATAAGTTGTAAAGCTTTTTATACAATCGTCAGATTGATGAGCTGACGAAAAATAACTATTTTTTGATAAGGAGGATTATATTTTGAAGCTAAGTCGTAAAAGAAAAAATACTTGTTTAGCACTTGCCGTTGTAGCAAGTATTTTAGGCGGCGGTTCTGTTTTGGCGGAAGCTGCCAATTACAACGACACTCTCACTGGTGATAAAACTACCGATACTGCATATGCAGGTGTAATTGATGAGTCTGGAGTATATAATTTTACCCAAGATTCTCAAATTACAGCTCAATTAGGAATGAATATTGTAAAAAACACAACAATTAATGCTGATGGTAAAGTTTTGACATTTAATGTTAAAGATGTTGAAGAATATGGAGCAGGCATCAGAATTAATAAAGCTAATAGCTTGAGCATAAAAGCTGATACCTTGAAAATGAATTTAAAGGGTGAAGGAATTTACGCTGATGGATTACAGGGTATCAGACTACATGACACCGGTGCAAGTTTGACTGTTGATGGTAATATAGATATTACTGCTGATGGTGACTTAAATACTGTAGGTATTTACAGCCAGGGTAATGTTGATGTTATTGGTGATGTAAAGCTGGACATCAAAGGCAATGGTGAAGGCTCTGCATACTATGGTGCATCTGGATTATATGCTACTAGCCAGATGAAGAATAGTAAAGGTGGTACTATCAATATTAGTGGTAATGTGGATTTCAAAGGCAATGCCAATGGCTTGTTTGTAAATGCTGGTGGTAGTAAAATCAATGTTGCTGGCGGACAAATTAACGTTCTTGACTACTACGAGAAGGGTTATGCTGCTATTAGAGCGGAGAACGGCATCGTCAATATGAACGTTGTTCAAGATAAGGATGGCAATGTAACTGGTGCAGGCAGTAATGATGTAATTATTAATGGTAACCTTAGTGTTAGTACCGGCGCAGTAGCCTCAGTTGATGAGCATGGCACTAAGACAGAAATTAATCTTGGTTTGACCACGGAGAAATCAAAGCTTAACGGTGTGATACAGAATGCTTTCGATTCTGAAGGCAATGTAGACAACGGTGTCAAATTTACCGGTGCAGCAAATCTGTGGCTGCAGAATGGTGCTACATGGAATAACGAAAACAAAGGTACTGTTGTTTTGAAACCTGAGCACAGCAACAAAACATATTCTGGCAGTGAGGTTACCAATTTTGTTGGTGGCAGTGACGATAAACACGCCGGCAACATCTTTCAAAAAGATAGCAATAACCTGAATATTTATAACTATAGCGGTTACACTAATATTTTTTACTCACATGAAGGCAATGGTGAAGCAGCTGAAAACTATAAAGCTGGCGACACTATTATCAAGAGTGCGGTTAAGGGTTCTGTTGTAAATCTTATTACTGACAACTATAAAATTGATACTAATAATGATGCTAGCGTTGCTAACGTACTTAACGCACTGGCAGGCAAGCTGACCTACAGCAACTACGTAAACGGCGAAACCAACCTGATCGGTTATGTGAAGATTGCTGACGGCTTGACCGCAAGCAGCAAGGAAATGAATAGCGGTGACATTACCTTCAATAAAGATAATGGTAAAGGAACTTATGCTAAATCTGAAGTACCACCAACTCCTAAGCCTGAGCCTGTAGAGCCGCCTAAGACAGAGTTTACTACTGTGCTGACCGGTGACGCTGCAACAGATACCGAATATGCAGGCAATATCCAGGACGGCAAGTACGTTTTCGGTGCTAATACTACGATTAAAGCAGATGCTGAATCCGCAGTAGATGCAAAAGCACCGCTGACTATTGATGCAGGCAACAATAAGCTTGTTTTGACTGCTAAGAAAGGCAAATTTGTAGGCGCTACGGCTCTGTTCAAACAGAATGTTGAGGGCACCTCAACTATTAAGGCTGACAAGCTGGTAATCAAGAACGGTGAGGGGGACATCTGCGAACGCTCCGGTATGGAAGTAACCAAGGGTAATGTTGATATCACTGCTGATGTTGACATGAAGCTTTCATCCATGTCCAATGCTTATGGCATTTATGTAAAAGCTAATGGCAGCAGCGTCGCTATTCATGGTGATTTGAATTTAGCAGACAGTGAACAATTCGACAGTATCAACGGCTTACATGTAGAGAATACTGCTGATTGGGGTGCTAAAACCTCTGCTATCACTGTAGACGGCAAGGCTGATATCAACCTTCATAACGGCAATGCTATCAGCGCTATCAGAAACGGTTCTACGGTTACTGTCGGCGGCGGCAATATTAAAGTTGCAAAGAATGACAAAAAGGAAATCTACGCTCTGAAATCTGATGGTGGTGTTGTTAATGTCAACATGAATGATGACAAGAATGCAGCAGGCACTGCTACTACCGTAATTGAAGGCAATATCAGTGCTTTTGGCGAAAAGACTAAAGCTGCTAGTGATATGGATGTAACGAACAGCATTATTAATATTGGTTTGTCTGATAAGGAGTCTTCTTGGACCGGTACAGCTTTTGCTAAGGATATGGGGACAGGCTATTATGCTTATAGAGGTATCGTTAACCTTTATCTTGCTAACGGCGCAACCTGGAACAATGAGGCATGGGGCAAAACCAATGCAGCATTTGAAGGCAGCCATGTAGCTAAGCTGGCAGGTGGTGCAAGCGAAGCAGCTGCAGGCAACATCTTCCAGAAGGACAGCAATAACCTGACCATTGATAATTACAGCGGCAACACCAACATTTTCTATGCTCATACCAGCAATGGTGAAAACGCAAGCAACTATGTAGCAGGCGACGCCATTATCACTAGTGCAGCAGCAGGCTCCGTTGTAAACCTGATTACCGACAACACCGGCATCAGCATGAATAACGATGCAAGTGTAGCCAACGTATTGAACGCACTGGCAGGCAAGCTGACCTATAGCAACTTCGTAAACGGTGAGAAGAACCTGACCGGTTATGTTAAGATTGCTGACGGCCTGACTGCAAGCAGCCAGACTAAGAAGTCTGATACAATTAAATTTAATAAAGATACCGGTAAGGGTTATACTAAGGAAGAGGGTGTTGGACCTGAACCTGGTGAGGGCGAAAAGACTACCTTTACCGATGCTATCACTGGTGAAAAGCAAGGCGTATTCAGCGCAGTACAGCAGGAGGATCTGTCCTATGTATTTGCTGAGGATGCAAGCATTAATATCAACCAGATGACTCATAAGGAAAAGGATCCGGCTCATGAAGGCTCCTTCATCATCAGCGGTGCAGCTGTACAGAACGCTGCAGGCGTTGAAAATCTGGTAATCAATGCTGCAGACAAGACTCTGAAGCTGAACGTAGCTCTGGACAGCAAGACTGTTCCGCCTGATAAGAATGCAGGTATTCTGAACAACAGAATTCCGCTGCGCGGCATTGACAACAGCATTGCAGGCAGCACAACCAGCATTACTGCAGGCACTCTGGATATCAACATCGACAACACCTACAGCCGTAAGACAAGCAGCGGCAACCCGCTGATTGGCGAAGGCAGCGCAATCGGCATTTATGCTAAGAGCGCAGGCGAGAAGGCTGTTGTAGAGGTTACCGGCAATACCGCTATTAAGGCTCATGGCCATAACAATGTTTATGGTGTTAATGCTAACGGCAATTCCGAAATCAAGCTGAACGGCGACCTGACCATGGCGAAGAACGGCGACAAATGGGCTATTGAAAACGTTATCGACGGTAAAAATACGACTACCTTGTCCGAAGCATCCTGGAGAAATATTGCCGGCATCAACGCTAACGGCGCAGGTGCAAGTGTAACCGTTGACGGCAAGACTACTATCGCAGCTCACGGCTCCGGTGTTGTAGCAGCAGATGGTGCAACCGTTAACCTGGGCGCTGCCGATATCGAGGTTAAGAATAACAGCGACGAGGCAGGCTATGGCTTCCATGCAGTTGGCGCAGCTCTTGGTACCGTTAACGTAGGCGGCGAAGGTAAGACTGTAACCGTTAAGGGTAATGCAGGCCTCTTCGGCAAACAAGGCCAGGATAAAACTTTTGCTAGCGATAGCAAAGAATCCGTTGTTAACCTCAAGCTGACTACTGAGGATTCTGCATGGACCGGCGTTGCATACAAACACTTCACCGATGCAGAAAAAGAAGCAGGACTGAGCGGTTCCTTGAACCTGACTTTGGCAAACGGTGCTTCCTGGAATAACGAGAAGTATGGTTATGTATACGGCGATTCCGAATGGGAGAAATATAAATTCACCGGCAGCGAAATCGCTAACTTCGTTGGCGGTGCAAGCGAAGCTAAAGCAGGCAACATCTTCCAAAAGGATGTGAACAGCCTGACTATCGACAGCTACAGCGGCAACACCAACATCTACTATGCTCATGAAGGCAATGGCGAAGCAGCCGAGAACTATAAGGCTGGTGACACCATTATCAAGCATGCAGCAGAAGGCTCTGTAGTATCCCTGATCACCGACAACACCAATGTTGCAATGGATAACAAGGACAGCGTAGCTAACGTACTGAACGCATTGGCAGGCAAGCTGACCTACAGCAACTTTGCAGCAAGCGGTGAGAAGAACCTGACAGGTTTTGTGAAGATTGCTGATGGCCTGACTGCAAGCAGTAAAGCAATGCAGACCGGCAACATTGCTTTCAGCACTGAAGACGGTAAAGGTAGCTTGAAGAAGGAAGACGTTAAACCGGAACCGCCGACCGTACCCAGCGAATTCAACCAAGGTATTACCGGTGATGCTGCTAAAGATACAGCTTATGCAGGCGTTATTAAAGACGGCAAATATGTCTTTGAGAAGGATACCGAAGTCAACGTTACTTCCGGCGCTGCCGTAAATGCTGCAGGTAAGGATGTTACAATAGATAACAGCAACAGTAAGCTTGTACTGAAAGGTTATTCATACGGCATCAATGCTGAAGGTAACACTGTCAAGATTAACGGTGTAACTGAAATCAGCAGTTCTGGTTCTGCTAATCCTGCTATTAATGTTGCGATGGACGGCAAAGTGATTCTGGATAATGGCACAACCATTAATGGTAATATTGAAGGCCTGTTTGGTGGCAATATTTCCATCAACAAAAACGAGAAGCCGGCAGCAACTATCATTAATGGCAATATTGACCTGACGGCAAGCTCTGCTGATATTGCTTTGGTAGGCAGCGACTCTAAGATGACTGGCAGCTACAATCTTGACGATAGCACGCTGAAGATGACTGTTAAGGACAAAGCTACCTGGGACTTCAAGGGTGGTAAAGGCAATGGCTTAACCCTTATTGGCGGTAAAACAGAAGATGCTACCGGCTTCATCATCATGAATGATGCTCCTGGTGGTGCAACAACCTATAGCTTGAGAGCTATTAATCCTGATGCAAGCGGCATGACCATTGATAAATATTCCGGTTGGGAAACCTTCATCTATGCTCATAACAATGATGGCGATGAGGTTAGCGATTATACCAGCGGCGATGTAATTATTAAGAAAGCAGATGCAAGCTCCGGCGTAATCATGTCCACCGACAACAGTGGCATTAACATGAAGGACAAGGATGCTGTAGAAGCAACCTTGAAGGCCTTGGCACAAAAGGTTACCTACAAAGACCATGAAGCAAATGGCAGCAACCTGACCGGTAAGGTACAGATTGCCGACGGTCTGACCTCTTCCAGTAAATCCCAATACATCGGTACTCTGCATTGGGATGAAACCGGCAAGGGCCAATATGATCTTGACAGTGTAAACTGGAATAAGATTCTTGAAGGCGACTACGAAACCTTTGTCATGAAGGGCGTAAGAAGCGCAGCAACCACTTCTCTGCACACCTGGCGCGATAATATGCAGGACACCTACACCGGCGCAGACATGGCTGATGAAGACGGCATGTTCGCCAAAGCTCTGGGCGGCAAGACCACCTCTGATGTAAGCGGCCTGAAGGACAGCAACACCTACTATGGCGTACAGGTTGGCTACGACAAGGCAGCAGCAAACGGTTGGCACACTGGCGTAGCATTTGACTACCGCAACGGCGATTCCAACTATCTGCTAGGTGGCAAAGGCGATAACCAGATGTACAGCCTGGGCGTATACGGCGTGAAGAACTATGAAAACAATGCTTACTTCCGCGTAGCAGCGAAGGTTGGCCGTGTTCAAAACGAATACGACGTATACAATGAAATCCGCAGCCTGAAGCTGCATGGTGATTACAAATCCAACGCTTATGGCCTGACTATGGAATATGGCAAGACCTTCGGTGATGAGGATACCTATTTCACTCCGAAAGCACAGCTGACCTGGTCTCAGGTAGGCGCCAAGGATTACACTGCATCTACCGGCAACGCTGAAATGCAGATTTCTCAGGACAGCTACAGCAGCTTCGTAGGCAGATTGGGCTTTGAAGCAGGCATGAAGAGCGAAAAAGGTCGTCTGTATGCAGGCCTGTTCGCAGCGCATGAGTTCAATGGCGACATCAGCGCAAGCTACTTTGCAAACGATGGCGACAGAAAACACACCAGCTTCAATGGTGAAGAAACCTGGATGGAAATGAAGCTTGGTGGCAGCTATGACTTCAGCAAGACTGCTCATCTGTATGCGGATATTGCTAAGGACTTTGGCGGCAACTTCGAACGCAAGTGGAAACTGAACGCAGGTCTCCGCTTCGAGTTCTAATCTTAATTTCAGCTCTCTCATTTTTTCATACTTAGCTGCGGCGCTGCTATGGCAACGCTGCAGCATCACTCCAAATAAACTCATAAACTCTCATAAAGCAAAACAGCTCCGGAATGCGTGGTGCATTTCGGAGCTGTTTTGTTGTTGTTAAAGCTTAATTTGTTGCGATTTCTACTTTCTTGCCACTGAAGGCAATGCCGTATTTGTAAATAGTTTTGATGCTTTGCTTGCGTAGCTCTGTATCATATTTTTTGCTTTCAATCTGCGCTAAGGCGTTAGCTGCCAAAGCTTTCAGCTTTTCTTCCGTCGCATCCTTAGCAGCCTTGATTTCAATAATGATGCCTGGCATAGCAGCAGTTTTAGGCTGTAACTGGATATCATAGCGTCCTTCACCGCTTTCACGATTGGAGAGAAGGTAATAATCAGAAGAAAAAATAATACTCATGCCTAGAAGCAAACCGTGATAATAGTTTTCCTTCAAACCGTCGTAATAGCTTATGGATTCCATGAGAAATGTTTTTAAAGCTATTTTGAGGGAAGCAGTATTTTTAGTGACTAATGCTTGGTTAAGCGTGTGGACGATATTTTCTCCGATATGGTTACTTAATAGGGAGAGTATTTCATTGCAATAAACGCTTTGAACCTCTTTATTGGGAATAGCAAGCTGGCAGATATACGTACCTTGGTCATCTATAGTAGTGTTAACGGATTTTAGATAGCCTGTCATGAGCAGGAAGCTAAAAATGTTACTTTCCATGTCCTTTAGATTAGGATAAATGATATTTGTGTTGATTATGGAGTCTAAAGTAATACCATTTAATAATTCTCTTAAACTTTCACAGATATCGGTGTTGAGGTTTTGCAATATCTCATGAATAACTGCATTACCAGAGGTCTGCACCCAATAGGGTAGAGCTGTACAGTTGTTGCCGAAATAGTACAATACAGACCAAGGATTATAAATTTCCGTATTGCCAAACTTATAACCATCGTACCATTGTTGAATTTCTGAGAGCTTATCAACAGCGTGATAATAATCTGCCATAGTCTGTACTTCCTCGGCAGTAAAGCCAAAGTAATTACTGAACTGAGTATCAAGAACTGAATATATACGAATATTATTCAGTCCGCTGAAAATACTTTCTTTGGCGATGCGCAAAATGCCTGTGAGAACTGCCAACGTAACATGGGGATTGTCTTTGAGTGCAGAGGAAAAAAGAATTCTGATAAACTCAACCACCTGCTGATAATAGCTATTGATATAGCCTTCCTGAATAGGTGTATCATATTCATCAATAATAATAATAGGCGCAAGCTTGTGATGTGCATGGAGCATTCTGCTGAGAGCGCCGAGACTGAAAAGATAATTGGCATCAGAGGCAGTGTCATTGACGATTTTTTGATAAAGGTTTGTGTCAGCCTTAGTGAGTTCAGTGCTTTTTTCTAGCTCTGGATGTCTGGCATATTCATTTCTGATGACTTCCTTTAACAGCTCTAAAGCAATTTCCCAATTAGAAAATTTAACGTCCTTTAGAGAAAGAAAAATAATAGGATATTTTCCCTGCTGACTTGTGTATTTTTCGCCTGCCTGCCAAATTTTTTTATCTTTGAAATATTTGCTGGTATCTTCAGGTGTCTTTTCAAAGAATGTGCGCAGCATGTCCATATTCAGCGTTTTGCCGAAACGTCTGGGGCGCGTGAAGAGGGTAATGACAGCGCGTTCGTCGAGAAGCTCTTTAATCAGAAGCGTTTTATCGACATAATAGTATTCCGTGCTTACGAGCTTGTAATTCGATGCGCCGATAGGCAAAGGTAATTTATTTTGCATGGAGTATAGCCTCCTCTCGTTCGTTATGCATATACATCGTAATTCGTATTTTCTTATATTATAGCATTTTTTCAAGGCTGTTAGTAGTAGATAGAAAATTTTCCTGAGCACGCATTAACACAAAACGAGATTTTTTAACAGCGAAAATCTACACAAAACGAGATTTTCAAAATGGCATTTTCTACACAAAACGAGATTTTTTAGCGTGCTAAAGTAAAGGCGTCATATAAAGAGGCAAATATACAATGCCGTCTTCTTCCTTTAGGTCGCTGGTATGCAGGACGTAAGGCGTGTGTAGCTGTTCAGTATATTTATTGATGAATTTGCGGATAGAGGATAAGGTATAATTTTTGCTGGACTTTACTTCGATAGGGGAGATGTTATGCCTATTGCTGATTTTACTTTTGGCAATGAGAAAATCAATTTCCATACGTGAAGCTACATCATCACGGGAAGCATTGGCGTAAAAGTAGAGCTTGTGACCACTGGCAACAAGCATTTGTGCTACAGTGTTTTCCACAATCATGCCTCTGTTTACCTCCAATTTGTCGAACAAGAGCTTTTTATAAATTTCTTCACTGACCAGATTGTTTTCATCAAAGGCATGGCTGATGAGCAGACCGGTATCGGCCATATAGCATTTCAGCAGTCGTTTATCAAGATTTAAACGCAAACCTATATTAGGTTCGGTAGAATTATAGCAGTTATTAGCTATCATGGCATCAGAGAGCCAGAAGATGGCGTCTTTGTATTCTTTGAAACGGGCGCCTTGCTTAATAGATGAAAGCTTGAAATGCTGGTGCTGATTTTTGAGCTGTGAAGGAATTTCCTCGAAAATAGCTTCTACGTCTAACGCATAATTGTCAGCGTGCTTGCGGATATCGTCACGATATAAATTCAGAATCCTGCGCTTAGCCTTATCGACTTTGTCGAAATTATTGGTCTTGATGAAGGTGTCAACAGCTTGTGGCATGCCGCCGACGATGATGTATTGGCGCAGATAGTTCATAGCTTTGCGATGCAGAGCCTGACCGAGAGGACGCTTTTTTTCAAAGCAGTCGCGAATTACATTCATTAACGTTTCGTTGCCTAGGGCCCAGAGAAATTCTTCAAAGTCAAGAGGGTACATTTCCAGATGATCTTCTTCTGAGGGAATGAGAATATCTTTGACATTTTTCTTTATGGATATTAATGAGCCTGTTTCAATATAATCATAACGTCCGTCGGCAACAAGGTATTTGATAGCAGAACGTGCGCGGGGGAAGAGCTGTACTTCGTCTAAAATAATTAATGTTTGGCGAGGGTATAGCTTGACATTATAAATGCTTGATAAATAGAGGAAGAAGGTATCTAGGTCGGTAAGGAAATGCTCGAATAAGCCCTTTACTTCGTTAGATGCTTGGTTGAAGTCGATTAAGATATAAGATTTATATTCAGCCTTAGCAAATTGCTCCACAATATAGCTTTTTCCGACACGGCGGGCGCCTTTGATGAGTAGTGCGGACTCGCCGTTATTTTTTTTCCATTCCGTTAATTTATCATAAATTTTTCTGCGCATGGCTTCAGCTCCTTATATAACATAAAACGCGATTTTTTAAACAACATTTTCTACACAAAACGCGATTTTTCTACGTCTATTTTAACACAAAACGAGATTTTTAAAATGGTATTTTCTACACAAAACGAGATTTTTTAGCGTGCTAAAGTAATTTGCTACAAAAATCTTGATAGTAGAAGCACTATATGCAGCACTTTCCGAACTTTTAACAGCTCTAAAGCAATTTCCCAATTAGAAAATTTAAGTGAATTACTTGACACTACTACTACTATATACTGTAAACTATCTTCTATATTATACACATTCAAGGAGGCTGATTATGTCGGAACATTTATGTACCTTGTCGACAGGAGATAAGGTTTATTTTTACGATAAAAGCATCGTTATCTATTTTTCAGGAGCGCGCAAAATCTTAAGCACATCGCTATATAATGGCGGTTACCATGATGATTACGTTGCCGTATATAATTATGATGCCAAGCAGGGAGCAGGTATGCCCTGCGAAATGCTGGCAGACACCTATGTGGAGCACATGCGCCTTGTATCCAAGCGCCTGGCGCTGGACCCGGACAAGGTGAGCGGCATGGGTACGGCGGCAAGCATGGAAAACGCTGTTGTTGAAACATTGAGCTTTAAGGAGCTGACCGTAACTGCCATCGTAACCGGCGGCATCGAAACAAACGGTGGCCGTGCAGGTGACCCTGCTGATTACTATAAGCCTATGCCTAAGCCGAAGTACGGAACAATTAATATTATGCTGCTGCTGGACTGCGATATGCCAGCCGGAACAATGGCGCGTGCCCTAGTGACCTGCACCGAGGCCAAGACTGCTGCCATTCAGGAGCTGCTGGAGGGCAGTAAATACTCTAATGGTATCGCTACCGGCTCAGGTACAGACCAGACGATTGTCATTGCCAACAGTGAAAGCGAGCTGTACATGGAGGGAGCAGGCAAGCATTCCAAGTTGGGCGAGCTTATCGGCAAGACCGTGAAGAACGCAGTAAAAAAAGCGCTCGCCAAGCAGTCCGGACTGACTCCGGCGAAGCAGCACGATGTTTTCCGCCGCCTCAAGCGTTTTGACATCAAGGCAGGGGATATGTGGCAGTCCTACAGCGCGCAGGACGCAGTAGTAGTGAAGCCGGAATATCTGCTGGCAGCCGAAAAGCTGGCTAAAGAAGATATAATGCTGGTATATACTTCGCTGTATGCACACCTTCTGGATCAGCATTTGTGGGAGCTTATCAGCGCTAAAGAAATGCAGCTGGCAGGGCAGAAGCTGCTGCAGGCTATTGCAGAACAATATAATGTTGAAGCTGAGATTATAAATGAAGGCACTTTGGCTTCTATGCTGGCCTCCTGGCAGCAGCAGTTTAACAAAATTATCGCCCAACGCTTGCATCAGACTACAAAAGAGAGCTAGTTTCAGGTGAGAAAAATATAAATATGCACTTGACCTTATAGCAGCAATATAGTGTATATTATGGTTGTAATCAAAGGAAGCGAGGTGAATAATATGCATCCGAAATTTGAAATTCCGACTGATCCGCACGGCAAGCATCGTTATGAAAGCGCTATGAAGCACGTAGAGGCTGCTAAAAAGGCAGGTAAATCCAGCGACGAAATCCATGCTATCTTCAAAAAGGTAATGGAGTTCAACCCGATGGACATTGAGTCCATTCCGCAGGATGAAGCACATGCTAAGTATCGCACTGCCATGGTGCATATGAAAAAAGCACTGGAAAGCGGTAAGAGCGCAGACGAAGCGCATGAGGTTTTCCGCAAAATCATGAATGGCGAGACCAGCGGTCACTGTCACCACAAATAAGCACAAAAAAGAGCTGTCGCATCAGTAGATGCGGCAGCTTTTTACGTCAGTGAGGGCATATTCTTGTCTATAACCTTCAGAAAGATTTTGTTGACGTATTGCTCGCAGTCGCAGGAGAACCAATGGTTTTCCAGGGGCAGGATATAGATATTCCCTACAGGCTCAAAATCATTTACCTGCAGAAAGCGTTCGATGCGCTGGGATAATTTTTCAGCGTTCTCGCAGAAGGTACCAGAAAAAATAATTTCCAGATACAGACCGGCAGGCAGTGTCATTTTGATAGACTGTCTATGCTTGCTGGCACTGGTGACGCAGGAAAAATATGCCTGTGAACGTTGAAATTCATGCTTTTTAAAAAAGCTTTCCTGGTCTAAAACCCAGCCTGCATGATTAGGCAAGGCTCCCTTGTGATGCGCGCGTCTTTGACCATGGCGGGCAAATTTGGTAATGCGGCTTTTGCCGTCGTCACTTTCCGCAAGCGGCGTCAGGCGCAGCAGACGATCGTTTTGCCAGCTGAGAGTAAGATGACGGCAGGGATTAAGCTCCTTGACGTGCATATCGTCCTTAATGCGCTCGATGGTGTCGCAGATTTCCTGATTACTGCGGATAATGGCCTGACATTCGGCTGTTTTTTCCTGCAGCAGCTGCAGAAAATTTTCTTTGCTGCGGTTCTCCAAATATTTTTTGATGTTGGCGATGCTGATATCCAGCGCACGCAGGTTGACGATGATTTCCAAATCAAGAAACTGCTGAATTGAATAATTGCGGTAGCCGTTTTCGCTGACGAAATCAGGCGACAGCAGTTTGACCTTGTCGTAGTAGAGCAGTGATTGCTTGGATATATTAAAAATTGCTGCCAGCTCACCGGCAGTGAAAAACTTTCGCTTGTCTTTATTAATCATAATTGTTCCTCATAAGCTTGACTATAGTACTAGTATATAGTTTAATATTAGAAGGAGTAATATCACTTCTTTTTTATCTAGTAAATTATATCATAATTTTCTTGCTAGTTGAATAGAAGTTTTTGAGTATAGGATGGAGGTCAAAGTTTAATGAAGAAAATTGCGATTTATGGTAAGGGCGGTATCGGTAAATCTACGACAACGTCAAATCTGTCTGCTGCATTCAGTGAAGAAGGTCTTAAGGTCTGCCAAATCGGCTGCGACCCGAAAAACGATTCTACCAGACTGCTGTTGGGACGCATCTGCAGCCAGACTGTGCTGGACATGGTGCGCGATAATGATGAGGTTGCGGCAGAGGATATTGTTCATACAGGCTATAACGGCATCAAATGCGTAGAGGCCGGCGGTCCTGAGCCCGGTGTAGGCTGTGCTGGCCGCGGCATCATCGTAGCGCTGGAAAAGCTGCGTTCACTGGAGGTGCTGACGGACGAGGACCTGATTATGTATGATGTTTTAGGTGACGTAGTCTGCGGTGGCTTTGCCGTGCCTATCCGCGAAGGCTATGCAACCGATATATATATTGTTTCTTCCGGTGAGCTGATGAGCCTTTATGCTGCCAACAATATTGCCAAGGGCGTTAAGCGCTTTGCTATGCGTGGCGGCGTGCGTCTTGGCGGCATCATCGGCAACGGCCGCAATACGCCGAACGAGCAGCAGCTGCTGCAGGAATTTGCCAAACGCCTGCACACGCAGCTGATTGCTTTCATTCCGCGTGACGTTATCGTCAACAAAGCTGAAAACAATCGCCAGACAGTGCTGCAATATGCACCGGAAAGTGCTCAGGCCGGTGTTTACCGCCAGCTGGCGCACGATATCTGGCATAATGAAAATATGGCTATTCCTACGCCGATGAGCTTTGAGGAGCTTGAAAAGCTGGTGGCCGAATATGGCAATTAAAACAAGACGCTTTTACAGCGCACGTAAAAGCTGCAGCTGCAGTATGCCGGGCGTGTGGCGCGCTGTTGCCTATATGAATGGCGCTGTAGTTGTATTTCACAGTCCGCGTGCCTGCGCTCATGTAGCACGCACGATGGATATAAATTCCCAATATCGCACACTTTCTGAGAATGAGCGCGAGCAATGGGGTTCCGTGCCTTTGCTCAGCAGCCAGATGCAGGAAAAGGACGCAATTTTCGGCGGTGCGGCGCGTTTAGAAAAATGTTTGCGCTTTGCCATTGAAACCTATAAGCCCAAATGCCTGATGATTGCCAATTCCTGCGTTGCCGGTGTTATCGGTGATGATGTGGAATCTGTGGCACGCGAGGTGGAGGAGGAATATAATGTTCCTATTCTGACTGTGGAATGCTGTGGCTTTTTAGGTGCAGAATATTATGATGGTTATTTTGAAATTACCCAAAAGCTGCTGGAGCGCTTTGTGAAGCCTTGCGCCAAGCAAAAGGACAGCGTCCTGCTTTTAGGTGATAACGGTGGCCCGTGGGGGCATTACGCAAAAGAGGTTACCCGTATTCTGCAGGAATTCGGCGTAGAGGTTATCGGTCAGTTCCCCGGCTATATGGCTATGGATGAGCTGGAAAAGGTGGCGGCTGCCGAATATGCGGTTGTGCTTGGCGGCCGTGGGCAGACGCATATCGGCCTGCGTAAGGTTGCAGAGCAGCTACAGGAAAAATACGGCACACATTATCTGGCCGATATTTATCCTGTCGGCTGGCAGGAAACACAGGACTGGATTATCAGCATCGGCCGTATGCTGGGACGTGAGCAGTTGGCGCAGCAGGTGCTGAAGCTGGAGCAGCAGCGCTTAAGTGAGCAGCTGCAGCATTTTCTGCCGGTAACGGAAGGCAAGAAAACAGTGCTGTGCATCGGCCGCATACTGAGATATTTTCATCCGGGCAATATCCTGCAGACTATCAGGCTTTTGCGCTTGAATCTTACTGGTATTATCCTGCTGGATTCCTATGATGGTGATGAGCGCGAAGCGATGCTGAAGGTTGTGCAGGAAAACAGCGATGTGCCTGTTTATACTACGGCGGAGGGCGAAAAGCTGGTGGCGGAGGCAGACATCGTGCTGACGACGCACGAGCTGCAGAATAAGGAAGCACGCCAAATTTTCCTGCCGATGCTGCCGCAGGTTGCTGTTGCCGGTGAGGTCAAGATGATGCAGGGAATCTATCAGAGTCTGTGCAGCAGACTGAAGGGAGGCGTGCGCTATGTCTGAAAAGCAAGGCTGGGGCAATATCTGCGAGCGTGTGAATACCTGTGCGCTGACAGGTGCAGGAGCCTTTTTTGCTGCTATTGACAAGAGTGAGGTTTTGATTAACGGACCGTTGTGGTGTTATTTTTATGCTTTACGCCATTTGGAAAAGGCGCGTCCCGATATGTATACGCGCTTTTTTGGTTCACAGCCTGATAATAACGCTGTTATTTACGGCTCAGAGGAATATGTGACGCAGGAGCTGCAGCGCATGCTGGAGGATGGTCACAAGCCTTCGGTACTGCTTTTGGAAAGCAGCTGTTCACTGAGCTTAATCGGTGATGATCTGGCAGGTATGGCGCGTAAGCTGGAGCTGCCGTTTCCGGTAGTTACGCTCGACAGCGGTGGTATGGTCGGCGGCTTTGCCGAGGGCTACGCCAAGGCTGCCAAGAAGCTGTTTGCGCAGCTGCTGCCGCAGACTGCGACAGCAAAGCCCTTGGCTGTAAATATTTTGGGACAATCGGAATTTTATCTGCAGGGTGCTGCCGATACGCAGGAGCTGAAAAGACTGCTGCAGATGGCAGGATATGAGGTGCTTTGCACTCCTGGCTGTGAATGCACGTTGGAAGAGCTGCAGCGCCTGCCGGAGGCTTCGCTGAACATTGTTACCAATGCGGAGCTGGGTTTGCCGCTGGCTGAATATCTGCAGAAAAAATACGGCACGCCGTATATTTTTGCCGGACTGCCTTACGGGGTGCAGGGAACGCTGCGCTGGCTGCAGCAGATCAATGCGCAGCTGCCGGCTCCTGCGTTGGATAAGGTGACGGCAGAAGCACAGGCGCAGGATAATTATTTGCTGAGCCGTAATAATGAAGCGATTGCGCTTTGGGGCAGCATGTGGTTTGACAACGTGCTCGTCAGCGCGCCTGCTACACAGGCGCTGTGCCTCGCACAAACGCTGCGCACGGAATGGACCGATATCGGCAGGCTGACGGTTATCTGCCAACAAGCGCTCAAGGACGCGCCTGCCTGCGACACTGCAGAGGCGATTTATACTGTTGGTGTGGATGATGCTGCCATCAGCGAATATTTTAAAACCTGTGATAATGTGCTGCTGCTGGCAAGCAGCAGCGAAAGCTCGGTTCTTTACCGCAGAAAGCAGTGTAGCTTTGAGGCCTGCAATATCTGCTATCCTACGAATGATGAGGTGTTTATTACTAATCAGCCTATGGTAGGCCTGCAAGGCAGTGCTTACATGCTGGAGCGACTGTGGAATTGCTTTATCCGCAGGAAAAAGCGCAAGATAGAGTAGGTGGTTTATGAAAAAGCTATTGATGATTATAAGCCTGCTGCTTTTGATTTTTACTGCAGGATGCAGTAAGCAGCAGGCTGCAGATGTTCCTGCTTCGCCGGCGGCGGATGTGGCCTATAGCGTTACGGACGATGCCGGAAGGACGCTGCACTTTGAGCATAAGCCGCAACGAATAGTTTCGCTTACCTATGGTACGGATGAAATCCTTACTGATTTGGTTGATATCAAACGCATTATGGCCTATAGCCGTTGGGCAGGCGACAGCGAAATAAGCTTTATTACCAAGGAGCAGGCCTATACTGTGGGACGCAAGGTGCCGGAGAATACGGAAGCGGTTTACGCATTGCAGCCTGACCTTGTCGTTGCTTCAACAGCCACCTCCAGTGATTTGGTCCGCAGTCTGGAGGGGTTGGGCGTACCTGTATATATAGCGCGCAGTCCGCATAATTACAAGGAGATGTGCGACAAAATCCGCGGCATAGCTGCAGCGGTGGGCGAAAAGCAGCAGGGGGAGCTGATGGTGCAGAAGATGGACACGCACCTGCAGCAGCTGCAAAAACGCTTGCGCCAGATTCCGTCAAGCGAAAGGCGCGTTGCCGTAGCCTTTAATTTTACCTCTGCCATGGGGCGTAGAGGAGATTTGCTCGACAGCATGCTGACGATGGCGCATGTTATCAACGGCGCGGCTATTGTTGCCGATGAAAACAATAGTGAGCATGGTATGCCTGCTATCAGCAAGGAACAGGTGGTACGCATAAATCCGGATATTTTTATGCTGCCGACCTGGAATTATAACAATAAACAGGATGTGCAGGGTTATGCTTATGCCGTAATGAATGACCCCGCTTATCGCGATGTTAAGGCTGTACGCAACAAGCAGATTAAGTTTGTTTCGGACAAATACCGCTATGTTGCCAGCCAGCATATTGTCGATGCTATTGAAAACATTGCGCATGCTGTATATCCGGAAATTTTTTGAGGAAGTGTGTTTGTAGATGATTATTAAACGTGAACGGAGTCCATTGGCTATTATTCTTTTAGCAGTTCTCTTAGTTGTTATTGCCTGTGTATCTCTGACCTTCGGTCAGATAGATGTGCCTGTGGGAAAAGCGTTGGCGGTTATCGGCGCTCAACTGAATCTGCCGGGCTTTACCGAGGCTGATTACAGCAGGGAGCAGCTTGCCGTTATCTGGTATATCCGCCTGCCGCGTATGCTGGTAGGTGTGCTGGTAGGTGCGGCGCTGGGTATTTCCGGCGCTGTAATGCAGGGCATCTTCAGCAACCCGCTGGCAGATCCCGGTCTTATCGGTATCTCCTCCGGTGCTGCTACCGGTGCGGTGCTTTCTATTGCTTTGGGTGCAGCCTCTGGCAGTATGTTTGCTATGCCGGCCTTTGCCTTTTGCGGCAGTATCTGCGCTGTGTGCCTAACAGTGTTTTTGGCGATGCGTAACGGCAAAATTCCTGTTATGACGCTGCTTTTGGCAGGCGTTGCCGTAGGTATGCTTTTGGGTGCCATTACCTCCGGTCTGCTCACCTTTATGAACGAGCAGAAGCTGCAGCAATATCTGTTCTGGATGGTCGGCGGTCTTGATTACCGTCGTTGGGAGCACGTATATCTGGCAGTGGGACCTGTGCTGTGCGGCATTATTATTATGTGCCTGCTGGCACGTCACCTGAACATTCTGGTGCTGGGCGAAACGGAAGCTAAGGCCGTTGGTATGCCTGTTACTGCTTTTCGTATGGGTTTGCTTTTCGTAGCTGCTATGACTACTGCTACCTCTGTTTGTGTCAGTGGCAACATTGGCTTTGTCGGCCTGGTTATTCCGCATATGATGCGTATGCTGATTGGTCCTGACCATCGCGTGCTTTTGCCTGCCAGCGCTCTTGGCGGTGCAGCCTTTCTGGTATTCTGCGATTCGCTGGGACGTGTTATTATGCCGCCGGCAGAGGTGCGTGTAGGTATTATGACAGCGTTTCTGGGTACGCCGTACTTCCTGTATTTGCTGCGCAGAATGCAGAAGCAGTTCTTTTAAGATGAGGTAGAAATTATGAAGGTTATTTTCTTGACGAATGTTATCCGCCGCATGGGCATGATGCAGCAGACTATGGAAAAGCTGCAGCAGGAGGGCAAGCTGGATAATGCCTGCGCCTGCCGCTGGATTACCGATGCGACGGTTTGGGATGATAAATGGCACAAGGAGCTTGCTGGCTCCAAGCTGGTCATTATGAAATGGATGGGTACTGGTCTGGATACACCATTTCTGCAGCGCTGCGTAAGCCTGCTGAAGCAGCTGCGCCTGCCATTTTATATTGATGCTGCCGGCAGCAAGGAAGGCGAGCTGGCGCAGGGACTGACACCAGAGCAGCTTGCTGTTATCAAAAAATATTGCATGTTCGGCGGCGAAATCAACTATTACAATCTGTGGCAATACCTGCAGCAGCTGCTGCAGGGTGAGGCTATTACAGTTGATGAGCCGAATCCGATTCACTGGTGCGGTATTTATCACCCGCGGGCGAAAAAGGTTTATACCGATTTAGCAGAATATCAGCGCGATTTTTGCGTCAGCGGCCGTCCGACAGCGGGCATTCTTTTTTACCGCGATGAATGGGTGTGGGGCGATTTGACCTACCAGACTGCGATGATAGAAGAGCTAGAAGCACAGGGCGTCAACGCTGTCTGCGTTTTCAGCAACGGTATGCCACTTGAAGAAATGGGCATGCCCAGTCTGACGCAGGTTTTCAACAGCTTCTTCTGCACGGCAGACGGTGTGCCTGCAATCGATGTGCTGCTGAACGTGATGAAGTTTTCTATGACTACCGGCGGTTCGATTAACCTTGATTATCTGAAAAAGCTTAACGTGCCGGTTTTGGCTGCTTATACGACAATTGCGCCCTTCGAGGAATGGAAGGATAGCTTTGAAGGCATGAATGCGATGGAGGTTTCTATCAGCGTTTCCCTGCCGGAGTTTGATGGTATTATCCATGGTGTGCCCATAGCGCATAAAAAAATTCTGGAAAACGGTGATGTGCGCTATCTGCCGAATGCGGAGCGTGTAAAACGCATGGCTTCCAAGGCGAAGAAGTGGGCGATGCTGCGCCACAAGGCTAACAGCGAGAAAAAAATCGCGATTATCTTCCATAACTATCCGCCACGTAATTCCAACATCGGCAGTGCTATCGGCTTAGATACAATCGAAAGCATCCGTCGCGTGCTAGCTGCTATGCGCGAGCGTGGCTATAAGGTAGATTGGATTCCTGAGGATACGAAGGAATTTATCAAACAGCTGACAGCCAATGCCACCAACGACCGCAGTATGCTGACGGAAAAGCAGGTTGATGCTGCCAATAAGCTGAAGGGAGCAGAATATAAAGAATTCTTTGCATTGATGGATAAAAAGGTGCAGGAGCAGCTGGTGAAGGATTGGGGCGAAACGCCAGGTACTGTCATGGAATATGACGGCGATATTCTGGTACCGGGAACGATGAACGGCAATGTTTTCGTAACCGTGCAGCCGCCGCGTGGCTTTGGCGAGGACCCGGAAAAAATCTACCACGATCCTTACGTTGCACCGACGCATCAATATCTGGCCTTCTACCGTTGGGTACGCGATGTGTGGCAGGCAGACGCTGTTGCGCATATCGGTACGCATGGCAGCCTGGAATGGCTGCCGGGCAAGAACGCCGGCCTTGACTGCAGCTGCTACCCGGATTTGGCGCTGGGAGATCTGCCGAACATTTATCCTTATAATATCACTATTACCGGCGAGGGCATTCAGGCAAAACGCCGTGGCGCTGCCTGCCTTATTGAGCATTTGCCGGCGCCGCAGACACAAGCGGGAGTGTATGACGAGCTGGAGGAGCTGGAAAAGCTCATGGACGAATACGTGCACTTCAGCAGCACGCAGCCGGATAATCTGCCGCGCTTGCAGGAGCTGGTGCTGGAAAAGGTTGCGGAGGCTAACCTGCAGGATGAGGTTACTTACGATGCAGAAAAGCCCTTTGACGAATACGTGATGAATCTGCATAATTACATTACGGATTTGAAGAATATGGAGGTACACACAGGCCTCCATATTATGGGACAGCCGCCGGAGGATCAGCAGCTGGAGGATTATCTGTGGCTGCTGCTGCGTCTTGATAACGGCAATATCCCCAGCCTGACGCAAGCAATAGCAGCGCTGTATGGCTTTGATTATTACTATCTGCTGGAAAACAGCAGCCTGATATACGAACCGTTGAATATCACCTATGGTATGCTAATCGACCGTATCGCCAATCAGTGCCGCGAGCTGATTCGCTGCCTGCAGCAGCGTGACTTTGTCAAGGATGCGGTTGCTGATGCTCTGCAGCTGCCCTGGGTGCAGCAGGCACCGGCGGAAAGCAGAGAAAAGCTGGAAGTGGTCTGCAACTATATTGTAGATACACTTTACCCCAATTTGCTTTTGACGAAGCAAGAAATTACCAATATGCTGCGTGGCTTTGAGGGCGAATATATCGAGCCTGGTCCTAGTGGTGCTCCCTCTAGCGGCGGCGCTGATTTGCTGCCGACGGGCCGTAACTTCTACGGCGTAGACCCGCGCTGCCTGCCGACACCGGCGGCATGGGAAATCGGCCAGACACTGGGCGACCAGGTGGTAGAACGCTTCATTGCGGAGGAAGGCCATTATCCCGAAAATATCGGTATGGTCTTCTGGTCCGGTGCAAACATGCGCAGCCACGGACAGTGCATTGCCGAATTCCTCTATCTGATGGGCATTCGTCCCAAGTACCAGAGCGGCAGCCTGCGTATCAACGGCCTGGAGGTCATTCCTCTGATGGAACTCAAACGTCCGCGTATTGACGTTACGGCGCGTATCAGCGGCCTCTTCCGCGATACTATGCCGTCGGTAATGCAAGTAATGGACAAGGCGGTGCTTTTAGCAGCGGAGCAGGATGAGCCTGATGATTTAAACTTTGTGCGTAAGCATATTCAGGAGGATACCAAGGAGCTGGAGCAGCAGGAGGGTATGGACCACGCTGCTGCATGGCGTCAGGCGGCCTTCCGTGTCTTTGGCGATGCGCAGGGAACCTATGGCGCAGGTGTTGCGGCGCTGCTGGAAAGCAAGAATTGGGAAACCATTGATGATATTGCCGATGTTTATGTGCGTTGGGGCGGTCATGCTTACGGTGGCAAAACTAAAGGCAAATTTTTGCCGCAGCAGTTCCGCAAACGTATGGGGAGCCTGGATATCACGATTAAAAACGAGGATAACCACGAAACCAATATGCTCAGCAGTGATGACTACAATGCCTATCATGGTGGCATGATTGCCGCAGTACGCTCGATTAAGGGCAGTGCGCCGCGCTCCTACTGCGGCGACAGTACCGACAGGACGCGTGTGACGATGCACAGCGTGCAGGAGGAGGCAAAGCGCCTGTTCCGCAGCGAGGCTATTAACCCCAAGTTTATCAAGGGCATGATGCAGCATGGCTATAAGGGCGCTGCCGATATGGCCAACATGATTGCGCACAGCTTCCAGTGGGATGCGACGAGCGCCGTTATGGAGGACTGGATGTACGAAAAATATGCTGAAAAATATACCTTTGACCCGGTAGTGCAGGAATGGCTGCGCGATGTTAACCCTTGGGCGCTGCAGCGCATGACGGAAATTCTGCTGGAGGCAGAGCAGCGCGGACTGTGGCAGGCTAAGCCGGAAACCAAGGAGGAGCTGCAAAAGCTCTATTTGGATATGGAAGGCGAGCTGGAGGACAGAGCAGATGAGCATTAAGATGTTGGTGCTGAGCCTGACCGGCCAGTGTAACTTTGTCTGCCGTTACTGCTATGCCGCTGAGCATGACCGCACTATGATGTCAGCTTCCACTGCGCTGGCAGCTGTTAAGCTGGCAGCAGCCGGCGGTGAACGCTTTGTTATTCAGTTCAGCGGCGGCGAGCCGCTGCTGAACTTTGCATGCCTGCAGGCAGTGGTAGACTACGTGCATCAGGAAAAGCTGCCTGCCGTACTGCAGCTGCAGACCAACGGCTCTCTGCTTACCGATAAGATTGCCAAGTACCTTTATAAGAACAAGGTAGCAATCGGCGTGAGCCTTGACGGCAGGCCTGCGGTCAACGACAAGCTGAGGCTGAAAAAGAATGGCTACGGTGCGACCGGTGAGATTTTGAAGGGTATTGAGGTTTTGCGCCGCAACAATATTGCCTGCGGCGTAACCTGCGTAGTAACGTCGGAAAATGTAGATACGCTGGAAGGTATCGTGGATTTTGCCTACTTTTTGGGCAACATCCGCAAAATCGGCTTTGACATCCTGCGTGGGCAGGGACGTGGCCGTGACCTGCAGCCGCCTACGCCTGCAGCGATGCAGCAGGCTATGCAGCGCGTTTTTGCGCGCTGCGATGAGCTGGCGAAGCTCACAGGGATGCGCATAGCGATTGCGCAGCAGGAGCGGGCGCAGCTTTTGTGTAAGGATTGCAGTCTGACCTTCGGCCATTGCTACGCTATGAACGGCGAAGCAGCCTTTGTAGATGCCAAGGGTGATATTTACGCCTGCTCTTCGTTGGTAGGCAATGCGGATTTTTACCTTGGCAATGTATATAACGGCTTAGAGCCTGCTTTGGTAGAAAAAACTAAGCAGGTGATTGCCGAGTCGATGGACTTTTGCCGCCAATGCGACGATTTTAAATTGTGCGGCGGCGGTTGCTTCGCACGTTGGTATGGCTTCGAGGATAAGTCTGACTATGGCGCGGAATGCAGCATGAAGCGTGAAGCGATAAAACACATACAAAAGTAAAAAAACGTCAGCATCGGGTACGTAACAATCAAATCCGATTTGCTGACGTTTCTTTTTCTTAAAACTAACATGCTTCATGTTAGTTTTGACATGGAATTATGCTTTTCTACATGCTTTTTTTATATATTAAAGCTTGTTTAGAGCATCTTTAGCTTGACTATATTCCTAGTATATGGAATAAAATAAAAATAACGATTGTTTAGAATATTCGGAGGCAATATAATGAAAATTGCTTTATGTCATTTAGAGCTCAGCTGCGGGCCACAGGAGTGCAATCTGCAGATATTGAAGCAGGCAGTGCGTCTGGCTGCGGAGCAGGGAGCGGAATGGGTATTAACACCGGAGGCAGCGGTACAGGGATATTATTTTTATTACATAAATAAAAATGCTGTGGTAGCGCCTCAGCCGTCACCTGAGCTGGAGCCGCTGCGTAAACTGTGTCGTGAATACGGCATTACCCTCTTTTTAGGTTGTGGTGAATATGATGCTGCTTGTGATAAAAACTTCAACAGCTGTTTGGTTTTCGGACCTGATGGCGAGCTGATCGGCCGTCATCGCAAGCTGTTTGGCGGTAAAGTGGGAGCAGAGGCTTGGGCTGACAAAGGCGATGCCGTTACCGTGCTTCCCTGCAGCGGTCTGCAGACAGGAGTGTTGGTGTGCGCCGACTTGTGGTTCCCGGAATTTTACGAAGGGACTAAGGCGCAGGGTGCAGAAATAATTGTCGACATGGCTGCCTGGCCGCCGACGCAGGTGTGCGGCAATCCGCTTCCAGCTTGGATTAATGCATCCAAGGTAACGGATGTGACAGTGATTGTCTGCAACCAGACCGGTTCCCCGCAGTGGATGGATATGAATGTGGGGCAGAGTGTAGTTATCGACCAGGGTGAGCTGAAGCTGGCATACAGCGGTGAGCCTGCGGTGCTGCTTTTTGATTACGATGCAGATGCTAAGCGTGTACAGTCCATAGCCTATGATGTTCATTATATAAAATAAAAAATACTTGCGGCGAAATAATACCCCTGTTTTGCTATTGTGGCAATGCCTTTAAAAGCCTTGCCGTCAGAATATACATCATCCAGATTATCACTTGCAGCGTTATTGCTGCCATCCACCTGCCAATAGACGATATCTCTAGCCCTTAATTGTTTACGGTCATTAAAAGCCAGTCCCTTTTACGAGTAAGTGATAAGAATACAAGTTCCTTTATCATCGGCGCAGAATACACTTTCTAACGACATAACAGTTTAACCCTTAAGGCGGCGCACTGCGCCGCCTTTTTGACGTGTGGGGGAGCATAGAGTGCAAACAAAAAGCCGTGCGCGTAGCGCACGGCAATAAAGGCAAAAGCATATTTAAAAGCTTAAGCATTTTTAAGTTCAGCTTGCAATTCCTGAATCTTGCTCAAAGGCAGGTTAGTAAATTCCGCAATATCTTGAAGCGAATTGTTTCCTTTTAAAAGCATACGTTTTGCTGCAGCGTAGTTGGCGCTAACTTCACCTTCAGCTCTACCTTCAGCTCTACCCTCAGCTTTACCCTCAGCTTTACCCTCGCTAAAAATTCTTTCAGTAAATTCACACATGGCGGCTTTTCCCTCCTTTGTAGACTTTAGATAATTGACATGTTTAGATAATTTTCCCTGACTTAAGTCATCTGCTTCCGCAGTCTTAAAATACTGCATTAGTTTGGCAATTGAAGAGCCATCATTAACTTCTGCGTTAACGTAATACATATGCAGACCATCATCGTATTTCATTGGTAAATTATTAAGGCGCTTGGTTACATTGTAACAGGTACAACCTAAATGCCAAATATCAGGCTCGGTTATGTAAAACATATATAAATCGGGAACGCTTTTATATTTTTTGTCCTTGCCCTTTGGCAAATAGCTACCAATGATGCTCGAAGAATAGTACAGCATGCGTCTAGCATGGTCAATTTTACCATCGCTTTTTTGAATTTCCATTTCGTAGAGCTTATTGTTTGCATCTTCTACAAGAACATCCATAATAATATCCTTGGATGCAAATTTGTTAATGACCATTTGAGTACGATTTTCCTTAATGACCAGTGAATCGATGCCGGAAAGGATACGTAAAACATGTTCGCAGGCACCTGAATCAGTAAAGACCATTTTAGCCATTGCATCACTGAATAGGTTCAGTTGTTTGGCCTTTTCAATAAGCCTTTCGCGATTGCGGATGAGGCTTTCCGGGTATTGTTTGGAACTCATACTTTCCTCCTTTAATTATAACACACAAGTAATGAAAAATATATAAGATGGTAGGACTGGCTTAATTTGCAATAGGAAGAGATATAAAAAAGGCGTTTGCCGAAAGCTCGACAAACGCCACTGGTTCTCACAACCAGGCATGACCTCCGTTGGAAAACGGCTACCCATGCAACTGAAATAATTATAACATACAAATGAAATAAAAACAAGTGTTTATTTTCTCTTTTGCTTTTCTTTACTCTTGACTATCATAGTGCTATATACTTTATAATATAAATTACTGTATTGTCGGTATTGCCGCATATAAGTCAATACCGCTGAAATAAAACGATGAGAATAGAGGCATGAAGCATGAAGAAATTTTTTTGTTTACTGCTGTTGCTGCTGCTTTTAGTCACAGGCTGCGGACAAGGCAGCGGCGGTAAAGACGCTGCCGCAGGCGGCAGCTATACTGTGACAGACGAGCATGGAACAGTGACTACGTTCAAGCAGGCACCGCAAAAGGTACTGACGCTGGCACTCAGCAGCGATGGCATAATCATGGGCCTGGGTATGGAAGATAAATTGGTTGCCGTCAATTATCTTGCCGATGACCCGGTAAGCTCCAACCTTGTAGAGCAGGCTAAAAAAATTCAGCACAAAATCAAAAACCCTTCGGCAGAAGAGGTGCTGGCGCTGAAGCCGGACGTAGTCTTTGCTTACGATTGGAGCGACATGAACCGTGTCGAAAATTTGCGCAATCTGGGCATGAACGTCATTGTTTTGAAGGGACCAGCAACTATTGATGATATCAGGCAAAACGTGCGCACTATCGCCAAAGCCATGCACGCCGACAGTAAGGGAGAAGAGCTGGTAAAGCTGATGGACAGCAGACTGGCGCAGGTGAAGCAGCAGGTAGCGGCGCTCAGGCTGCAGCAGCCGAAGAAAATCGTCCTTGTTTCGCTGATGAGCTCCTACGGCGGCAAGGGCTGCATTTTTGACGATATGTGTAAGGAAGCAGGCGTTATCAACGGCGTTTCGGCTGCAGGAATCAAAAACGGCCAGCAGATTACTAAGGAAATGCTGGTGAAGATTGATCCGGATTTACTGATAATGCCGGTGTATAACGACCATGGCAATTTTGATATCAAGAAATATAATCGCGAATTTTTGGAGGACCCGTCGCTGCAGACCATGCGCGCTATTAAAAATAAGCAGCTGTTTTATCCCAACGAGGGTTATATCTATAACTGCTCACAGGATGTAGTCTTTGGCGTGCAGGAAATTGCCCATGCTGCCTACGGCGAAGCCTTTGCTATGCAGGGGGCGCAGCATTTAAGGGTGAAGTAGAAATAGCGTAAGATTAAAAAACTGCACCAATCAGCATCAAATAAGATGCTGGCTAGTGCAGCTTTTAATTTTCATCAGGCTCAACCCGTAGGGAAATCTGGTAGATATATTCTTCTGGCTTCGGCGTCATCCAATGATTTTTTAACGGCATAATATAAAGATTGTCTACGGCGTATAGCTTATTACGTTGCATATAAGCTTTGAAAAGCTCCGCCAGCTCCTGCACATGGTCACGAAAGGTACCCTGAAAGCGTTGCGTCATATAGAGTCCGGCTGGGCGGGTGTAGCATTCCATTTTTCCGTGGTAATCCGGATTAACGCTGGAAAAGTAAGCCAGCGGTCGGCTGTATTCACCTGCCAAAAAGCAATCCTTGTCTGCCAGCCAGCCGACAGCTTTTTCCTTGAAGTGTTCCTTGGAAAAAACCTTCAGATTATGTCCGGCAAGAATTTTAATGCTTTCGTCACCGCTGCATTCCGGCGGCACAGGACTTAGCAGGAATCGCTTGCTGCGGCGGAAGGTGACGGTTATCTGGTCAAGCCGGCTTTCGCGGATTTTGTCGAGCTGTTGAAAAACAACTTGAATATTTTTGCGTATTTTTTCGTTACGTGCAATAATATCCTCGCATTCACGGTCTTTAGCTTGTAAGAGAGCCTGCAGGCTGTCAATGCTGCGTTCTTCCAGATATTCCTTGATTTTAGATATAGGTATTCCCAGCTTGCGCATGTTCAAAATGACCTCTAAAATCAAATACTGTTTGAGAGAGTAATGGCGGTAGTTGTTTTCAGAAATGAATTCCGGCGACAGAATTCCCATTTTATCGTAATAAAGCAAGGTTTGCTTCGGCAGCTCAAAAAGATCTGCCAGCTCGCCTGCAGTATAGTATAGCTTAGGATTTTTGCTCATAAAGTATCACCTTGGTTCTTTAACACAATACGTTGCGTAATAGTTATGTTTATTATAACATTTATTAGTCAGATAGTGAAGTTGGGGAGAAAAGAGAAGCTTTGCTTTTCGCAATTTTGACTCAATATTATCCAAAATAGTTTTATGAAAAAAGTGCTTTACTCTACTATGAGTATATACCGTAGAATATACTTGTCCAAAAAATAAATACAGAGGAGAGGATAAGATATGTCACACCCGGAATATGTTTTACCTAATACACCCCACGCAGGCTATCGCTATAAAATGGCCATGAAGCATGTTGAGGCTGCAAAAGCTGCAGGGAAATCAGTAGAAGAAATTCATGAGATTTTCAATAGTGTCATGAATTATGATATCGATAATCTTCCTGATGATGCAGCGCACAAAAATTATAAAAATGCCGTCGAACAGGCCAAAGCTGCTATGGCTGAAGGAAAATCCGATAAAGAAGTGCATGAGCTGTTTCAAAAAGTGTTAAGCGAAGCAAAATAATGACGAATAAGCTCCTAAAGTAATTAAAAGATTGCTTTAGGGGCTTGTTTTTTAGAGATAATCTACAGGTATCATTATTTTTACAATATATTTTGTATAATCAGCAGTAGACCAATAATTCCTTAATTGTTCAATATACACATCGCCGATTATTGTTAAAGCGTTACGTTCAATGAATGCCAAAAGCTTTTTGAAAGAGTATTCGTATTGTGTATGGAAACCGTTGGGAGTATAAATGGAGGCGTATAGGCCTGCTTTTTTAATTTGCACGTCGGTGTATTCATCAGGATGGGAGATACGGGTATAAAGATGTGATATTGCTAAAAAATTGCCTTGCTGCAGAGCTTCGTTAGGTAGGATATATCCCATTAGATATTCATTTAACAATTCGCTGCTGGCGAAAGTATAGTTGTGTTTGGCAACCAACTTTATTTTTTCTTTAAGTGATATTTCATGAACAGATAAAGGTGTTGCTATATAATATTCTTCAGCTTGCTCTTCCAAAGTAATCTTATCAGTAGTAACATTTTTTATTTTTTCAAGGCGATTGATTTTTGTCTGCAGATTAGTAATGTTGCGTTGCATAATATCAATCTGTACCTGGTATTCTGTTTGTTTGCGTTTGTAAAAAAGCTGCAAAGCATTAACATCCCTGTTTTGGATATAATCGGCAATTTCTTTCAAGGGGATTCCCAGTTTACGCATATTGATAATAATATCAAAGATAAAATACTGTTCTAAAGAGTAATAGCGATAACCGTTTTCATCAATATAAGCAGGCCTAAGAATATTATTGCGTTCATAATAAAATAATGTTTGCTTCGATAGCTTGAACAGAGAGGCAAATTCTCCGATTGTAAAATATGTTTCTGATAATTTATTCATAAATTCACCTGTAAAAATAATGCTTGACTCTACTATAGGTAGATACTTTAAAATTCTTCTTAATGATAAGCAGAACAATTAGGATTTTGGTTCTATATATTATTAAAATGCTTGACATAGCATTTGTCAAGAGTTGTTCTGTAGTTTATGAAGATGAGGTGTTATTGTGAAGAAGAGTTCTAAGAGCTTATTAATGTGTATGCTGATAACCGGTATTTGTGCCGGCAATGCGCAAGGTGCGTTTGCTGAAGAAAAAATCAGCGAATTTAACCTTGATCAGATGGTTGTTACTGCCAGCAGAATTGCAGAAAGCAATTTTGAAGCAAATGCTAACGTAAACGTTGTTACCCGTAAGGATATTGAAGAAAAGCATTATCAGACTGTAAGTGAAGCTTTGCGTGCAGTTCCTGGTGTTGCTATTCAAAACTACAGTGCTACAGGTGCCAATTATTCTGCCGATTATTTGTATGTAAACGGTACTAGTCATGTTTTAGTTTTGGTTGATGGTCAAAGAGCCAATACCAACGGTTCTGTATCCAGCGTATTTCAGCCATCTGAAGTAAGCAATATGGACAATATTGAACGTATTGAGGTACTGAAGGGTTCTGCTTCTACTCTTTATGGCAGTGATGCTGTCGGCGGCGTAATCAATATTATCACCCGCAAGCCGGAGGCCGGAGCAAGCACTACTAAAATTTCCGGCGCTTGGGGCAGCTATGGCAAGAAAACCTATAATGTTTACAATGAAGGTATGACTAAAGGCGGCTTTTATTGGACTGTGAACGGTCAAACCGATAAAATGGGTGAGTATAAAGACGGTCATGGCAATACAACAGTTAATAAAATAGACAGCAAGAGCTATGGTGTAAAGCTGGGACAAAAGTTTGCTGATAAAGCAGACATCAATGTATCTTATTCCCGCTATAAGCTGGATTACGGCAGACCGGAAACAGATGCTTCTATGATGGGACCGACGGTTTTTACCGGTGGAATGACAGAAGGCAAGAAGGATAACACCAAGTATACTGTTTCTTTTGACTACAAATTTAACGATAAGCTGAGTAATAGACTTACTTACTTCTCCCGTACATCAGATTTGGACGATGATATAAGACACCCTGCAACCTTGTGGTTGATGCGTGAAAAAACCTGGGGCTTCTCAGAACAGCTGACTTATCAGGATGGCAATCATACTATCATCGGTGGTTATGATTATTATAAAGATGCCATGAATAAATATCACGATCAGTACACACCGAGCATGACCGGTACTGTTGATAATAAGGCATTCTTTATCCAGGACCAAATGCAGTTCGGTGATTGGGGCTTTACTCCCGGTGTACGTTTTTCTAAGCATTCCGAATATGGCAACAAAACTACAGGCAGTGGTGTACTTTCCTATAAATTTAACGACATGACCAACATGTACGTATCTTACAAGGAATTCTTCCGCGCTCCGTATATGTATGAGCTGTACAATCCGTTCTATGGCAGTGAAAAGCTGAACCCGGAAGAGGGCGAAACCAAAGAAATTGGCCTTAACACACGCATTGATGACAAGACAACATTCTCTGCCCATTATTTCCGTACAGAGTCTGATAATCTTATTGGTTTCAACAGTGCTAATTGGAAGTATTACAATGCAGGTGCAGAAACTATTAAAGGCTGGGATGTTCAACTGACTAAGGCTTTTGATGAGCACTTCAGCGCTACTGCAGCTTATACACATACCTATATTCCTGCGACTTCCGCAGCTGTTAATCCTAACCGTAATGGCTACATCCCGAAAGGTCAATATGATTTGACATTTAACTATGACGATACTAAATTTAACGGCAGCCTGAATATTAAAGGTATCGTAGACCGTCCCGGCAGTAAATCTAATGAGGCGCAGGTTTTAGATACCTATAAGAGTGTTTGGACTGCTAATATTGCTTTGAACTACAAGCCTGTTAAGGGTATGAATGTGTTCTTTAAGCTGAATAATCTCTTTGACCGCATGTATACGGATATGACATATGACATGCGTAATCCTGGCGGAGTTGGCTGGTATTCACAGCCTGGCCGTAACTTTGTTGCGGGCGTAGAATACACATTCTAATAGCTTATAATCTTATTTCTCATACACCAGTGGTGGCATAGGCAGATAACGCTTATGCCACCACACTTATATATAGATTTTTTTAGAGCGAGGTGCTGAATTTTGAAAATAGCCTTTTTGCATTTTGCATATTGCTGCGGACCGCAAGCGGATAATGCAAAGAAAATTTTACAGGGGATGAAGCTGGCGGCACAGTATGGCGCAAGCTGGGTACTGACGCCGGAAATGGCGTTGCAGGGTTATTATATGATGCGCAGCGATAAGCAGTTTCAGCTTGCTTCGCTGCAAAATAATCTTTTACAGGAGTTTATGGAGGCTTGCAGGCAATACAAGCAAAGGTTGTTTTTGGGCTGTGGTTTTGTCGACGAAAAAACTCCGCGTAACAGCTGCGCAATTATTTCGCCGGACGGAACATATTATAATCGTCACGATAAAACGAAGGTTGTGCCGTGGATAACGGAAAACTGGGCACATCCCGGAGAAAAATTTGAGGTTTGGAATTTAGAAGGTATCAATACCGGTGTTATGGTCTGTGCGGATGCTTATTTTGCCGAGCATGGAGAAAAAATTGCTAGGCAGGGAGCAGAGCTCGCTGTAGTTGTTGCTGCCTGGCCGCCTGGAGGTCATGCAGGACCGCCGGAGGAGGCGTGGAAGCGTTTGAGCCGTTCGGCCAATGGTATTCCGGTGCTTATCTGTAATCAGACGGGGACAGAAGGCATGGATTGCAGCCATGCGCAAAGTGCTGTTCTCTGCAATGGGGAAGTACTTTTTACCTATGAAGGATGTGAAGCAGTGCTGATTATAGATTTTGATGAAGTAAAGAAACTGGTTTTGTCTACAGAATTTGTAATAATAAATTTGGCAGATATTTAAGGTGAATGACAGTGAGAAAGTTAGCAGTATTTTTTATTTGTGTAATTATAGCATGTTGCTCTTGCCTAGGATGCGGCAATGATAAGCCGGAAAACAACGGAACGAGAGTTGTCAAGGACGCCAAGGGCTATGAGGTAAAGGTACCGGCACATCCTATGCGGATAGTTTCCTTCTCCATCAGCTGTGATGAAATTTTGCTTGGTTTAGTGGAGCCGGAGCGTATAGCTTCTGTAAGCTATCTTTGTGATGATGCAGGAATTTCGCATGTAGTAGAAAAAAGCAAGGCGGTTAAAGAACGTATCAAGGGCACACCAAGCGTAGAGCGTATCATGGCTTTAAAGCCGGACCTTGTTATTTTGGGAGATTGGTGGACACCGGACAGCATTCAGACTATCCGCGATATGGGTATCAGCGTCTATGTTTATAAAACACCATATACGGTGGAGAATATAAAAAAAGCGATTCGCGAGATTGCCGATGTTGTAGATGCTAAGCAGCAGGGTGAAGCGATGATTAAGGAATATGATGCCAAAATCGCTAAGGCACAGGCTGTTATCAAGGCTGCCGACATCAAACAGCAGAAAAAGGTGGTTGTGATGTCAGGTCATGGTGTGATTGGCACTAAGGGCTCGCTTTTTGCCGACATCTGCAAATATGCGCAGGTTGATAACTGTATGGAGCAATTGCAGACAGGGCAGAATACCACTGTTTCCAAGGAATTTATTGTCCAATCTGATCCTGATGTCATTATTATGCCGGGATGGAACGGTGCGCCTACGCATACACTGGAAATAGAAAAGGAATTGCTCAATGATAAGTCCTTGCAAACCGTAAAAGCCATTCAAAATAAAAATCTGGTAACGTTGCCCGGTCAGGATATGTATTGCGTAAGCCAATATGTTGCTGACAGTGTTTTGGCAATTGATAAGTTAATATATCCTGAGTATTTTAAGTAAGCTGAGAGGAGCAGGGAGATGGCAGAAATTATTTTTGTAACCAATATGGAACCCCATTATGTTGGTATGCGTGATGCTTTAAATACCATAGAGGACAAAGAAATCAGCAATGCTGTAGAAGTAATCCAAATCAACGACAGTGAGCAGTGGAACGGCTATTGGCAGCAAAAACTGCAGGGTGCAGGATTTTTCTTTTGCACTTGGATGGGAACAGGCTTGAGCTGTGATTATCTGAAAAAAGCCTCGGCCTTTTTACAACAGAAGAAGCTGTGCCATCTTTTTGATATCATTGACCCCGGTGATGATAAGATGGATTATGGCCTGCAGGAGGAGCAAAAGAGCCTGCTGAAGCAATATCTTGCCTGCGGAGGTCTGAAAAATTATCAGAATCTGTGTTTGTATCTTGTTGCTGCCTTTACTCAGCAAAATACAGCTTATAAGCTGCCGGAACAGCTGCCCTGGTGTGGAATCTATCATCCTGAATTTAAGCATGAGTTTGTTGAGCTTGATGAATATCTGGCAAAACATTATGACAGCAGCAAGCCTACCGTGGGCTTTATCTTTTCGCGTGAGGATTGGCTTTGGCAACGCCTTGCATATCAAAATGAGATTATCAAGGCGATAGAAGCACAAAATTGTAATGTTATTGCTGTGTTCAGTACCACGATGCCGAACGAAAAGATCGGTGCTGTCAGCTTGGCAACAGCATTTGAAAGATTTTTCTATAAAAACGGCCGGCCTTGTATTGATGTGCTGATAAATCCGTTTGTTTTTTCGTTGACAGTAACAGGTTTTTTAAAGCTGCAGGATTTGCAGCACCTGGGAGTTCCTGTGCTGCAGGTAGTAAATACCTATATGCCTTATAAGTGGTGGCAGCAGAGCATGGTCGGGCTGACGCCGAATGAGGTTTCCTATGCTGTGTGCATGCCTGAATTTGACGGAGCCTTGCATTCTGTGCCGGTTTCTACTAATGAGGAACGTGAAGACGGTACGCATTACCGCATGCCGCTGGCAGACCGCATTGATATGCTGGCAAGAAAGGCACGCAAGCTGGCAGCGCTACGCTATAAAAAGCCTAGTGATAAAAAAATAGCGATAGTTTTTCATAATTATCCGCCGACCAATTCCAATATCGGCAGTGCTGCAAGTCTGGATTCGATTGAAAGCGTACGCCTGCTGCTGGAGGAAATGCAAAAGCGGGGCTACAAGCTGGATAATATACCGCCAGACAGTCAGACTTTTGTAAATGATATTACGGCACATGCTACTAATGACAGACGCTTCATCTCGGAAGCGTTATTGGAAACAGCTGACGGTAAGCTGGCAAAGCTGGACTATGCAAGCTTTTATGAGCAGCTTCCGGCAAAAACACAGGAGCAGCTTTTGCGTGACTGGGGCGAAGCGCCGGGAGAGGTTTTCCGCTACGGCGATGTGCTGATTGTCCCCGGTATGCTAAATGGCAATGTTTTTGTTACGGTTCAGCCTCCGCGCGGTTTTGGCGATGACCCGGGCAAAATTTACCATTCGCCGGATTGCGCACCTACGCATCATTATCTTGGCTTTTACCACTGGCTGCGTGATATTTGGGGCGCAGATGCTATGATTCACGTGGGGACGCACGGTAATCTGGAGTGGCTGCCGGGAAAGGGCAATGCTATGAGCAATGCCTGCTATCCCGATATCTGCACCGGTGATATCCCTAACATCTATCCCTATTGGATTACCTGTACCGGTGAAGGCATTCAGGCCAAGCGCCGCAGTGCTGCCTGCCTGATAAGCTATTTGTCTGCGCCGATGAGTGTTTCCGGTACTTACGAAGAATTAGCAGATTTGGAAAATCTGTTGGAGGAATATTGTCACTTTAAAAATGATGCTGCTGCTGCCGCAGGCATGGACAGCATTAAGGAAATGATTCGCAGTAAAGCAGCAGAGTGTAATCTTGATGAGGATGTTCCGGAAAGCGAAGCAGTGGATTTTGATGATTATATCGGCAAGCTGCATAACTTTATTACGGATTTAAAGAATATGCAGATTAGTACAGGTTTGCATGTTTTGGGCGTACATCCGGAGGGAGAAGAGCTGGTAGAGTATTTGCTGGCGTTGACGAAGCTGGATAACGGCAAGGTGCCGTCGCTGATGAAAAACCTTGCTGCTATGCATGGGCATGATTACTATGAGCTGATGGAGCACAGCGAGCAGATGCTGGCTGATGGCAGCATGACCTATGGTATGCTTTTGGACAAAATACGTGAGCAGGCTAGAGAAGCTATCTTGATTTTGCAAAAGAATGACTTTGATGCTGCTAAAATTAAAGAAGTATTCAGCTTATCCTGGGCGAACGCTTTGCAGGGGGAAATGCGGGCTAAGCTGCTGCAATCTCTGACGTATATTTGCGAGCATATTGCCCCAAGTCTGCTTTTGACTACATTGGAGCAGGAAAATACTTTAAACGCATTAAACGGCAAATATATTGACCCTTGTCCCAGCGGTGCGCCTACAAGTGGTGGCGCTGATTTGCTGCCTACGGGACGCAATTTTTACAGTATCGACCCACGATGCCTACCGACGAAGCCTGCCTGGGAAATCGGTAAGCAGATGGCCGAGGATGTTATCGGCAGATTCATAGAAGAAGAAGGACGTTATCCGGAAAGCGTCGGTATAATTTTGTGGGCTACGAGTAATTTGCGTAATCACGGACAATGCGTTGCCGAATTTTTATATCTGATGGGCTTGCGCCCGGTATGGCAGCCGGGAAGTCAACGTGTCATTGATTTGGAGGTTATTCCTTTGGAGGAGCTCCAGCGTCCGCGTGTAGACGTAACCGGACGCATCAGTGGTCTCTTTAGGGACAGTATGCCCGGAAGTGTCATCTGGCTGGATGATGCTGCGCAGAGAATAGCATCTCTGGATGAGCCGACTGAGCTGAACTTTGTGTGTAAGCATGTACTGGAGGAAGCAGGCGAGCTGGAAAAATCAGGCTTGGATAAGCAGGCGGCCTGGAGACAGGCTTCGTATCGCGTGTTCGGTGATCCTCCGGGAGCACATGGCGCCGGTACAGGCGCTGTTTTAGAGGCGAAAAACTGGGAGACAATCGATGATATTGCCGCAGTATATACCAGATGGGGTGCGCATGCCTACGGCGAGGGCAGTGAAGGTACCTATATGCCGGAAACCTTTAAAAAGCGTATGGCGCAGATAGATATTACTGTGCAAAATGTTGACCACAGGGAATCTTCAATGCTCAGCGGCGATGATTATAATAATTATCGCGGTGGCATGATTGCAGCGGTGCGAAGCTATAAAGGCAGTATGCCACGCAATTACGTCAGTGACAGCTCGGACCGGAGCAAGGTACAGCTGCGCAGCCTTACGGAAGAGCTGAAGCGTTGGTTCCGCGGCGAGGCGATGAATCCTAAACATATCGCAGGTATGAAAAAGCATGGCTATAAGGGTGCTGGTGATTTGGCAACGTATGTTGCCGTGAGCTACCAGTGGGATGCAACCAGCGATATTATGGAAGACTGGATGTATGAAAAGTATGCGGCCAAGTATGCCTTGGATAAGGATATGCAGCAATGGATGCAAGAGGTAAACCCGTGGGCGCTGCATCGTATTACCGAAGTTTTGCTGGAGGCAGAGCAGCGTGGTATGTGGCAGGCTAAGCCGGAAACAAAGCAGGCCTTGCAGGAGCTGTTTTTGTCGATGGAGGGAGAGCTGGAAGAGCGGGGAGAATAAATTTTTTTCTTGACCGTATGAACAGTATATAGTTTAAAATAGTACGAGTTTGGTAATAGAACAGGACTATGAAAGATTAGCTGTTTTAAAACTAAATGTTTTTTGAAAGGATGTATGAGTAAATGAAAAATGCAAAAGTTTTGAGTAACGCTATTTTGATGTCAATGCTCATGAGCACAAGTATGCTCTGGGGGGGAACTGCATTAGCTGCTGAAGATGTTCAGGAATATGCGCTGGACACGATGGTTGTAACTGCAAGCAGAGTCGAACAAAAGGCATTCGATACGCAAGCTGATGTTACGGTTATTACGCGTGAGGATTTAGAGAAAAAGCATTATACTGATTTAGGTGATGCTTTAAAAGACGTACCGGGCGTAACCTTACAAAATTATGGCGTGACTGGTGAAAACTATTCTTCTAACAGACTGTATATTAATGGTTCTTCCAATTTAGTAGTCTTAGTTGATGGTATGCGTGCTAACGTTAATGGTTCTACCTCTGGTGCTTTGTCTCCGTCAGAATATGCAAATCTGGACACTGTTGAAAGAATTGAGATATTGAAAGGTTCTGCTTCTACTCTGTATGGTGCTGATGCAGTTGGTGGTGTAATTAACATTATTACAAGAAAGCAAACAGAAAATGGTGTACGTACTTCTATAAGCGCAATTGGTGGTAGCTATAATCGTCAGACCTATAGATTCATGAACCAAGGTAATGTAGATGGTACCTATTGGATGGTTGCTGCTCAGAAAAACCTGGCAAAAGATTTTAAAGATGCTGATGGTGATAAAATTTCTCATAAGGTTGACAGCAAGGACTATAAACTGACATTAGGTCATAAATTTGGTGATAATGCTGATGTTACATTAAAATACAGCAAATATAAATCAGATTATGAAAGACCGGCGCAAGGTGGTTTATTACCACAGCTTGCTGACAGAAATAAAGGCAAAAAGGATATTGACAAATTATCCTTATCATGGCAACAAAAACTGACAGATGAGTTAAGCAACAGCATGGTTATTTATCGCAATACTAATAATCTTAACGATAGCTATAATAAACCTAGTAGTGTTTGGCTGATGGATTTAAAGACTGTTGGTTTTACTGACCAATTGACCTATAAAGTTGACAATAATACATTGATTGCCGGCTATGATTATTATAAGGATACTGTTAACGATTATTCTGCTTCTGGCGGTTCCAATAAATTTGCCGGAAAAAGCATTGATAATAAAGCATTCTTTATCCAAGATGAATTCAAATTTGCCAAATTCTTTAATATTACTCCTGGTTTGAGATATACTAAAACTTCTCAGTTCGGCAGCAATACCGCTAAGAGCGTGACTGTTGGCTATGATAATGAAAAAACTAATGTATATGCATCTTACAAAGAGTTCTTTGTTGCACCTAAAATTGCGGAATTATATTCTAAATATGGTGATCCGTCATTAAAGGCAGCAGATGGTAATACCAAGGAAATCGGTATTAAGCAACAGTTCGGTAATGACTTTACCGCAACCTTGAGCTACTTTAAAACCAAGGCTTCTAATATGATTGCTTATAATGGTGCAACAGGTCATTATGCTAATATTACCAGCGAGAATACCTATGGTTGGAATTTTGGCTTGAATAAGAAGTTTAGTGATAAATTCTCTTCCTATATCAATTATACCCACATCGATATAGCGCCGGAAACTGCGAAGAAAAACAGTAACCGTGATGGCTATATCCCTAGAGGTGAATGGAAAATCGGTGCAGATTATACTTTAGATAAACTGAATGTAAATATGTTTGCGAAGGCTATTGTAAAACGTCCTGGCCGCATGGTAACACAAAGTACTGTGCCAGACAGCTTTAAATCCTTCTGGCTTTGCGATTTGAATGTAAACTATAAAGCTACAGATAATATTAAAGCATTCTTTAAAGTAAACAATCTCTTTAATAAGTTGTATACTGATCAATGCTACAATATGACTCCGCTTGATTCCAGCTCCAACTGGTATCCGGCACCGGGACGTAACTTCCAAGTTGGTGTAGAATACACCTTCTAATCAGCCCTTAACCTTATTCATATACACTTAACTCCTTTGAGAAAGGCGGAGCAGAGCAAAATCTGTTCTGCTTTTTTCATATGCCAAACTGCTATAATTTGCCGGTGCCTGAGTCCGCTGACCGTGCTATAATAGCTATACCAAGGAAAACACAAAGGATGAAGAAAATATGCTAAAACAAAAATTCCAAAAGATAATAACAGCGTTGCTGCTGTGCCTGAGCTTACTTTTAATAGTTGCAGGCTGCAGCAGTAATAATGCGCAAAAATCGAACAGTACAGCGGCCTATACGGTTACGGATTCACAGGGGCATAAGCTGTATTTTAAAGAAAAACCACAGCGCATAATATCGATGTCCATCAGTACGGATGAAATTCTTATTGACCTTGTTCCTGCCAGTCGCATCACTGCCTTTTCGCGGCTGGTGGATGATCCGGGGATTTCCAATGTCGTAGAGCGGGCGCAGAGTGTGGGCAGCAGAGTGGATGGCCAAAGCTCGGAGGCAATTATGGCGCTGCACCCTGATTTGATATTGATACCGGATTTCGTCAAGCCGGAGGTAATTCAGTCACTGCGCGACATGAACCTGCAGGTTTATGTTTACAGAACACCCAAAAGTATGGAGGATGTACGCCAGTGCATACGCTTCTTGGGTGCGGCTGTGGGCGAAAAGGAGCGCGGCGAGATGATGGTTGCCGCTATGGATGAACATCTGAAGAAGGTGCAGAAAAAAATAGGTAAAATACCTGAGGAAAAACAGAAGCGTCTGGTTTTCATGCGCAGCAACGGCGCTTACTACAGTCCGGAGGCTTCGTTTAACGATGTCTGCAGATATGCGCAGGTGCGCAATGCCTTGGAGGAGCTGCATTATGATAAGCCCGGCATCGTTAATCAGGAGGCCGTGGTTCAGCTCAATCCGGAGGTGTTTTTACTTGCGGGCTGGAATTATGATGGTCAGCATGATCCGAAGCAGATGGAGGAGGAGCTGCTGAACAATCCCGGTTACCAGACTACGGACGCAGTGAAAAACAGAAAGGTCTATACAGTGCCGGCGAAGCATGTGCTGTGCGTGTCGCAGTACATTGTCAACGCTGTAGAGGATTTGGCGGACGCTGTATATAGTGAATAAAATTATCAATGACGTCGGTGAGCGGTGAAATGCTGCTTGCCGACTTTTTTTGTTAATGTTGCCAAAATAGTTGCTAAACTTGTTGACTAATTGCCGAATAGTTGCTAAACTATAGATAAATAGCAACAGAAGGGAAGAAAAATATGCAAACTGATGATTTGTGCAAGCTTGTTGACAAAATAAAGCATCTGCAATGTGAAATGCAAACAGTAGAGCTAAAGGCTGCCAACAAGGGCTGTCCTACACGTTTATACGATACATTGTCGAGCTTTGCCAATCAGGACGAGGGCGGCGTTATCGTATTCGGCATAGATGAAAGAAAAGGCTTTGATGTCGTCGGCGTTTATGATGCGCAGGATTTGCAGAAAAAGGTAACGGAACAGTGCAATCAGATGTCGCCGTGTGTGCGTGCTTTATTTACTGTTTGTGAAATAGATGATAAGGTTGTAGTTTCGGCAGAGATTCCCGGTATAGATGTTGCAGAAAGACCATGTTTTTATCGTGGTACAGGCAGATTGAAAGGCGCTTATATACGTGTGGGCGATGCTGATGAGCCGATGAGCGAGTATGAAATTTATAGCTATGATGCCTTTCGTAAGCGTATTCGCGACGATATTCGCGAAGCAACGGGTGCGCGCAGAAGCTTTTTTGATGAAGAAAAGCTGGCTTGCTTTTTGCAGGCAGTAAAAAAAGACCGCAAAAATCTGGCTAAGCATGTCAGTGATGAAGAAATCCTGGAGCTGATGGGTGTTACGGTAAACGGACAGCCGACGTTAGCGGGCGAGCTGTGTTTTTCTAAATATCCGCAGGGAGCTTTTCCACAGCTTTGCATTACGGCTGTTGCTTTGCCCGGCAATGAAATGGGCGAGCCCGGTTTGCAGGGCGAGCGCTTTATTGATAATGAGCGTATTACCGGCACGATAGATGAAATGGTAGACGAGGCGGTTGATTTTGTGAACCGCAACAGCCGCCACAGTACGATTATAGATAATAAGGGCAAGCGTGCGGACAGGGATGAATATCCGCTGAAGGCAGTGCGTGAGGCGATTCTTAATGCATTGGTACATCGCGATTACAGTATTCACTCGGAAAACGTGCCTGTGCGTCTGGAAATATATCGTAATCGTCTGGAGATTATTTCCAGCGGTGGCTTATATGGCAAGCTGACGCTTGATGCTTTGGGCAAGGTGCGGCCGGATACGCGCAACAGTGCGCTGGCGAATATTTTGGAGCTGCTGCATGTTACCGAAAACCGTTATAGCGGCATTCCGACCATTTATCACGAGCTGCAGAAGGCGCAGCTGCCACCGCCGGCTTTTTGTATCCGCCATGGCGAGTTTGTAGTTACCTTTAAGAGCAAAATTGCTCAGGTGTATGATATGCCTGCTGCTGGCTTTGGCGCTGTACATGAGGAACAGGCGCAATATAATAGCAATCAGGCGGACAGCGTTGAAGAACGATTGTTGGCATTCTGTGCAGTGCCTCGCTCCAGACAGGAGATTATTGAATTCCTGGGCTTTTCGCGCTATTATTCCATGTCCAAAATTGTGCAGCCGTTGATTGACGTCGGAAAAATCTCTTTGACGCTGCCGGATAAGCCTAAAAGCTCCAAGCAGAGATATGTGAGAAAATAACATATGCTATGATAAGCAGGACGGATTTATTCTGTCCTGCTTTTTAATATAAAAGCGTAATGACTCTTAGTAAGAAAAATAATTTAATAAAACGCTTGACTGTATGAACACTATACTGTTTAGAATTAACGAAGCATAGTTGCTGGGGCTGCGTTATGGCAGGCTTTTTTGTGAATTATATTGCTGAGTATGGACTGTAAAGGAAGGATGAGTATTTTGAAGAAGATCAATTATCTTGGCAGCGCAGTGATGCTGTCTGTTTTATTGGGTGGAGTTACGCCTGCTGCTTTTGCAGACAGTATGCCGGAATATTCTTTGGATACAATGGTTGTTACGGCAAGCCGCACAAGTGAAGAAGAATTTAAAGCAAATGCAAATATTCAAGTAATTACACGCAAGCAGATAGAAGAACGTCATTTTGACAATATTAGCCAAGCTTTGAGAGATATTCCTGGGGTATTTATTGCACATTATGGTTCTAATGGAGAGGGTTCTATTTCTAATAACCTTTATATTAATGGCTCTTCTAATGTTGTTGTTTTAATTGATGGACAACGCGCAAATATTAATGGTAGTTGCGGTACTGCGGGAAAAATGGCTTTAGCCGAAATTAGCAATATGGAAGGTGTTGAAAAAGTAGAAATTTTAAAGAGTTCTGCGTCTACTTTGTATGGTTCTGATGCTCAAGGTGGTGTTATTAATATTATCACAAGAAAAATTAAAGATGGTGAGTCAAAAAGTAAAATAACGGCTATAACAGGCAGTTATGATAGAGAACAATATAACTTCTCGCATAGTGGTAGTAAAGATGGGTTTTATTGGAATATTTCTGCTCAAAAGAAACGTACGGGAGACTATAAAGACGGATGGGGTAGAAAAATTGTAGATAAGTTAGATGCTACAAATAATACATATAAAATAGGGAAACGTTTTAATGATAATGCAGAGTTGTTTGTAAATTATATGACATATAAATCTGATTATGTTATCACTAATAGTGGTTGGAGTGCACCTGACATTACACCTGGTACAAGAAATAATTCACGTTTTGAGACTGTTTATAATCAAAAAGTTAATAATAATTTAGAAAACAACTTATCTTATTTTAGAAATAGAAACAAGGGACAGGAAAAGGATTATTTTAAAGTCAATGACTTTACTACAGAGGGTTTTAGTGATCAATTAACTTACAAAGATGGTAAACATACTATAGTAAGTGGCATTGATTATTATAGGGATAAAGTTAATTTGTATAAAAATAAATCCGCTAACACAAGCGGTGTGAAAATTAGCAACAAATCATTTTTTGTGCAAGATGAATGGACATTTAATGATAAATGGAAATTCACTAGCGGCTTAAGAATGGACGACCAATCTAGATACGGACGTGCAAATACACCTAGCTTTGTTTTGGGTTATAGTCCTAGCGATAAAATTAATGCTTATTTAGGTTATAAACGTTTCTTTACAGCGCCTTACATAGCTCATTTGTATAGCGCTGTTTATGGTAATCCTGATTTAAGAGCAGAACGTGGTACCTCGTTAGAAGCTGGTATGAATTTCATTATTGATGATACAACTACTGGTAGCTTAAATGTTTTTAAACGCGACTCAAATGATGCTATGGCTTATGATGCTACACCTACTGCAACTCATCCAAAAGGACAATATGTAAATATTGCTCAAGAACATGCAAGAGGTGCTTCTTTAAGATTAAACAAAATCTTAGGAAATGGTTTCAGTGCTAATGTTGGTTATAACTATTTATATATTAAGCCAGATGCCGGCAAAGCACCTAACAGAAATGGTGCAATGCCAAGAAGTAACTTTAATTTAGGTATGAATTACAACAGCAGTAAATTTGATGTAGATTTAGCAGGTCGTTTGACCGTTGGCAAAGCTCAGAACAGATCTAAAAACCAAACAATTGGTAAATCGTTTAGAACATATTGGGTTTGGGATAGTGTTGTTAACTACAAACCGACAAAAACAATAAATATTTTTGGTAGAGTTAACAATATATTTAATAGAATGTATACTGAGACAAGCTATGAATTGAATCCTAACGATAAATGGTTCTCAGCACCGGGCAGAAACTTTGAATTAGGAGTAGAGTATAGTTTCTGATAGATTAAGGCAGCTAACACTCCCGAAAAAGTGGGGCGGATATATTCCGTCCTGCTTTTTCACATAACAGAAAAATGAGGTGAAACAATGTGGAAGAAGTTACTGAAGCTTTTGCTGCTGTTGGCATTTTGTACAGCAGGTTGTCAAAAGCAGGACGTTGAAAAAACAAGCGGAGCAGCCTATCAGGTAGTTGATTCGCAGGGGACTGTAATAAAATTTGCCAAAAAGCCCCAGCGGATTATGACAACACATTTTAATCTGGACAATATTGTAATGGGACTTGTTGATGAAGAGCGTGTTATTGCTCTCTCTAAATCAATGTATGATGCTTCGGTATCTTATATCAGTACTGAGGCAATCAAAAAGCCTACAAAATTAAACTATGATTTTTCCTCAGAGCAGGTTCTGGCACTCAAGCCGGATTTAATCATCGCCCGAGAGAGCACAGGTGAAAACCGCATTCAGACTTATCGTGGTATGGGAATACCTGTATATGTTGTGAGCAATGCGAATAATGTGGAAGAAATTAAAAAGCAGATTCAGGATATAGGTCAGGCTGTCGGCGAAAAGGAGCATGCAGACAAGCTGCTGCAAAAAATGCAAAAACAGCTCGACTATATTAAAAACAAGGTGGATAGCGCTGGCGTGAAACCAAAAAGTGTTATGCTTGTTTCTAAAATGAACCATAATTACGGTGGCAAGGGCTCTTTTTTTGATGAGATGTGCCATTATGCCGGTGTGAAAAATGCGCCTGCGGAGATAGGTGTGCTTAATGGTCAGCTGATGGACAAGGAAGTAATGCTACGTGCTAACCCAGATTACTTTCTGCTTTCACTGTCCTGGGAGCTTAAGCATGATAACAAGGACGGGTATAAAAAGGAATTTTTGGAGGATCCTGCGCTGGCTAATCTGGAGGCAGTCAAGAATAATCGTGTATGCTATTTGAAGGACAAGTATTTATATGCCTCTAATCAAAACTGCGTATGGGCTATCAGGAAGATTGCTAATCTTGCTTATGGAGATATATTTCCTGATGGAGAGGAAGTTTTTCTTAAGGGATATTAGCAAATAAACCCGAAGTGCTTGACTGTATGAGAACTATATAGCGTAATATTATTTTATTATGAGGGCGATGGTTGTTCGTCCTCGTTTTTATGCAAGCATATAAGTATTGATAAATTATTGGAGGTGAAACGATGCAGCAAATTTTATTTCTCACCAATATGGAGCAGACTGCAACCTATATGCAGGACGCATTGAAGCTGGCTCAGCAGACGCAGGAAGCTGTCGCGGGACAGGTGCTGTATGTCCCCAGCGATACAGAGTGGACGAAGGAGATGGAAAAGCAGCTGCAGCAGGCTGAGGTTGTCATTTTCCCGTGGATGGGCACAGGTCTGAGCACCAAGTTCCTGTCGGAATCATCATCATATCTGCTAGACAACAAAAAGAAGCACGTCTATCTGATGACCGGTAATCCGGAGGATGTACTGCACGGCGGGCTGTCTGAGGAGGAGCTTAAGCGGATAAATGATTATTATAAATTCGGCGGTCTGCAGAACTGGACGAATTTGTGGCTGTGGCTGGCGCAGCAGTTTTTGCAGGCAGCATGTAATGCGCCTGCTCCCGAGCTTTTGCCGTGGGATGGTATTTATCATCCGCAAGCAACCAAAATTTATCATGATGTGGAGGAATATCGCCGTGATTTTTGCAAGGCGGACAGACCGACATTGGCAGTAGTTTTCTTCCGCAGTGATTGGCTGTGGGGCAATACCGTTTTTGCAGATGCGGTAGTCAGAGAGATTGAAGCGTTGGGGTGCAACGCCTTATGCTTCTTCTCTACAAGCTCGCCTGACGCCGCAAGCGGCTGCGGCGGCTTTAAAGAAGCCTTAAGCAAGTATGTTTGTGTGGAAGGCAAATGCTATGCCGATGTTTTCATCAACACTATAAAATTTTCACTGTTCAGCATCCGTGCCTGCGCGCTTGATGATTTGACAAAGCTGAATATTACAGTGTTGCAGGCCTATACCCTGTACCGCTCATATCAGGAATGGTATGAAAACTTTGACGGCATGAGCGCTGTAGAGGTGGCGTACAGTGTGAGTCTGCCGGAATTCGACGGAATTATTCATAGCTGCCCAGTGACGACGGTGGAGCGTGATGCGGAAGGTAAGCAGGTTACGCAGGAGATTGCGGAGCGCATGAATATGTTGGTGCGCAAAGCAAAAAAGCTGGCACTTCTGCGTATTAAACCGAATGCGGAAAAGAAAATAGCCATTGTTTTTCACAACCATCCGTCGACCAATTCCAACATTGGCAGCTGTGCGGCAATAGACAGTATTGAAAGCGTGCGCCTGCTGCTGCAGGATTTGCGGAATGCAGGCTATGTCGTTGACCATATCCCGACAGACAGGCAGGAATTTATTGATGAGCTTATTGCCGGTGCGACGAATGACAGGGACTATATGAGCGAAAAGCAGATTGATAATGCCGATGCCAAGCTGCTCGTCAGTGCATACCGCGATTATTACAGGACGTTGCCGGAAAAGGTACAGCAACGTCTGGCGAACGATTGGGGCGAAGCCCCGGGCGAGGTTTTCTTTTATGATGATTTTCTGTTGATTCCCGGAACGATGAACGGCAATATTTTTATTACGATGCAGCCACCGCGTGGCTTTGGCGAGGATCCTGACAAAATTTACCATTCGCCCGACTGCGCGCCGACACATCATTATTTAGGCTTTTATCATTGGCTGCGCGATATTTGGGGCGCAGATGCGATGATGCATATCGGTACGCATGGCAGTCTGGAATGGCTTCCGGGTAAGGGCGTGGCGATGAGTAATGAATGCTATCCGGATATCTGCACCGGTGATTTGCTAAACGTCTATCCCTATTGGGTTGTCGATACGGGCGAGGGCATACAGGCCAAGCGTCGCAGTGCTGCCTGCCTCATCAGCTATCTTTCGGCGCCGCTGAGTATCAGTGGTGTGTATGATGAGCTGGCGGAGCTGGAAAAGGCTTTGGAGGAATATGTACATTTTAAGGCTGATAAGGATGCCGATTTGAGTGAGCCGATGGCACAAATCAGGGAGAAGGCCGCTGCTGCCGACCTTACGGATGAGGTGCGTGAAGAGGATGCTGCCGATTTTGACGAATATGTCAGCCATCTGCACACGTATCTGACGGACTTGAAGAATATGCAGATGACTACCGGCCTGCATATCATGGGCAATCCGCCGCAGGGCGAAAAGCTTACGGAATATCTTTATGCGTTGGTGCGCTTGGAAAATCCCGATATGCCGTCACTGCCTAAAACCTTGGCACAGGCTTACGGCTATGATTATTATGAGCTGATTGACAACAGCAGTAAGCTGTTGCCGGACGGTATTTTGAGCTACGGTATGCTGCTTGATAAAATTAACGGCCAATGCTTGGAGATTATCCGTCTGCTGCAAAATGATGGTTTCGTAGTCCACGAAGATAAATTACGTGCGTTGGAGTGCGTAAAATGTTGGGATGAGGCTGTGCAGCAGGATCTTATCAAAATAGCCGGCTTTATCTGTGACAAGCTGTATCCCAGTCTGGCAAATACTACCTGGGAACGAAGCAACTGCATCCGTGCGCTGCAGTCAGAATATATTGAGCCTAGCGCCGGCGGCGCGCCTACAAGCGGCGGTGCCGAGATTTTGCCGACCGGACGCAATTTTTACGGCGTTGACCCGCAGCTGCTGCCTACGCCCGTAGCGTGGAAAATCGGTTCGCAGATGGCGGAGGACGTAATTAACAAGTTTGTGGCGGAGGAAGGGCGTTATCCCGAAAGTGTTGGTATTTTGCTGTGGGCAACATATAACATGCGCTCTAATGGTCAGTGTATGGCGGAATTTATGCGCCTGATGGGCGTGCGTCCTGTTTGGCAGAAAGGAACCCTGAAGGTGACAGGCATCGAGATTATTCCGCTTGATGAACTGAAGCGTCCGCGTGTTGACGTTACCGGACGCATCAGCAGCCTGTTCCGTGACACGCTGCCGGGAGCGGTTTGCTGGCTGGATAAAGCAGTGCAGCAGGTGGCGGCGTTGGATGAAAGCTTTGAAGATAACTTTGTGCGCAAGCATGTTGTGGAGGAATCTCAGCGATTAGAAAGCGAGGGCGTGGATAAGGAGCAGGCCTGGAGACAGGCATCCTACCGCATTTTCGGCGACCCGCAGGGTGCGCATGGCGCTGGCGTGAGCGCACTTTTGGCTTCCCGCAATTGGGATGATTTGGGCGATATTGCCGACGTGTATGTTCGCTGGGGTGCGCATGTTTACGGCGAGGGTGAAAAAGGTCAGTACAGGCCGCAGCTGTTTACAGAGCGGATGGCAAAGCTGGAGGTTACTGTAAGCAATATTGATAACCGCGAGTCTAACTTGTTGAATTCCGATGATTATAACGCTTACCGCGGCGGCATGATTGCTGCAGTGCGTAATTTCAGCGGCAAGATGCCGAAAAACTATTGCAGTGACAGCTCTGACCGTCAGCATGTCGTGATTCGCACGCTGGCAGAGGAGGTCAAGCGTCTGTTCCGCGGTGAGGCGATTAATCCCAAATATATACGGGGCATGAAGGAGTTTGGTTATAAGGGAGCAGGCGATTTGGCAACATATGTTGACAATTGCTTCCAATGGGATGCTACCAGTGCTGTTATGGAGGACTGGATGTATGAAAAGTTTGCGGAAAAGTACGCTTTGGACAAAGATATGCAAAAATGGTTTGCTGAGGTTAATCCCTGGGCTTTGCGCAGACTGACGGAGGTTTTACTGGAGGCGGAGCAGCGCCAGCTGTGGAACGCCAAGCCGCAGACTAAGCAGTCACTGCAGGAGTTGGTGCTGAATATCGAAGGCGAAATCGAAGAACGCGGCGATGCATAAATTTTTTCCCTAAATCGCTTGCGTGTATACCTAGTAGACACTGTATAATTAGATACATATTTTATTGATAGCTCTTTTTAATAAACGGAGGAATATAAATGAAACGTACTGCTGTATATCCTTTTACTGCGATTGTAGGACAGGAGGAAATGAAGCTGTCCCTGATTTTGAATGTTATTAACCCGGCCTTGGGCGGTGTTTTGATTAAAGGTGAAAAGGGCACGGCCAAATCCACTGCTGTACGCGCTCTTGCCGAGCTGCTGCCGCCGATGGCGGCTGTGCACGGCTGTCGCTTCCACTGTGACCCGCACAGCAGCCAGCTGTGTGATGACTGTACTGCTAAGCTGCAGGCAGAAGGCACCTTGCCGGAGGAAACCATCAACATGCGCGTGGTTGAACTGCCTGTAAGCGCAACCGAGGACCGCGTTGTCGGCACATTGGATATTGAGCATGCAATTAAGCATGGTGAGAAAAAGTTTGAACCAGGTATTTTGGCGCAGGCCAACCGCAACATTTTATATGTAGATGAAATCAATCTGTTGGATGACCACGTTGTAGACGTGCTGCTGGACGCCGCTGCCATGGGCGTAAACACTGTTGAGCGCGAGGGCGTTTCCTATTCCCACCCCGCACGCTTTGTGCTGGTAGGCACTATGAACCCCGAAGAGGGTGACATCCGCCCGCAGCTTTTGGACCGCTTTGGTTTGAGCGTTGTCGTTACCGGCGAGCATGACCCGCTGCAGCGCGTAGAGGTAATCAAACGCCGTCTGGCTTACGAAAACGATGCGGAAAGCTTTATTGCAGGCTATAAGGAAGCGCAGGAGGAGCTGGCAGAAAAAATTATCGCTGCCGGCAAGCTGCTGCCGGAGGTAACTATTGATGACAAGCTGCTGGAAACTGTGGCTAAGCTTTCTGTTGAGCTGGGTGTAGACGGTCACCGTGCGGATATTACTGTGATCAAGACAGCGCTGACTCTGGCTGCCTTCAACGGCCGCAAGCAGGCTAACCTTGATGACCTGAAGGAAGCAGCTAAGCTGGTGCTGCCGCACCGTATGCGCCGCCGTCCGTTTGAAGAGGGCGAGCTGGATTGGAATAAGGTAGAAAGCTTTTTGGCTGCCGAAGCCTAAGGAGCGTTGACTATGCTTAAAAATAATCTTTATCCCTTTGCTGCGGTCGTGGGGCAGGAGGAGGCTAAAAAGGCCTTGCTCATTGCTCTGGTCAACCGCAGAGCAGGCGGCCTGCTCATAGGCGGTGCCAAGGGTACGGCAAAATCCGTGCTGGCCCGCAGTGTGCAGAGTTTGATTGGTGCGCAAAGGATGCTGACGTTGCCGCTGAATGTAACAGAGGATATGCTTTTTGGCAGCATTGACCTGGAGGCTGCCGTAAGCCTGGGCGAAAAACGCTTTTCACCGGGAATTTTGGCGCGTGCGACAGATAACATTCTTTATATTGATGAAGCTAACCTGCTACGGCAGGAGCTGCTGACTGCGGCACTGGATGCCAATAGCGCCGGCATCAACAATGTAGAGCGTGACGGCATCAGCTGCAGCCATGAGGTGCGCACGACCGTCATTGCTACGATGAATCCGGAGGAAGGCACTTTGCCCGGACATATTCTGGACCGCTTCGGTATGTACACCGATATGCAGGCACTGCAGGATATCGGCCAACGTGTGGAGGTTATCCAACGTGCCTTAGAATATAGTAGCAATACCCTTGCGTTTTGCGGGCAATATGCAGAAGAAACTGCTGCCCTGGCAGCGAAGCTGCAGGCAGCGCGTGAGCTGCTGCCGCAGGTAGAGGTGAGCGACGCGATGCTGATGCTTGCCGCCCAACTGTGCTCGCAGGCCTTCTGCGCCGGTCATCGTGCGGAGATATATCTGCTGGAGGCTGCACGCGCTATCGCTGCCTTGGCAGGCCGCGCTTACGTGCTGCCGAAGGACGTGGAGGAGGCAGCGCAGTTCGTGCTGCCACATCGTATGCGCAAGCCGCCCGAGCAACAGCCTGAGGAGCAGGAGCAGCAGGACGATAACCAAAACGAAGAGGAAAACGAGCAGGATAACGAAGATAATCCTGACGATGATAATAACGACGAGGATAATGAAGATAACCAGCTGCCGCCGCCACCACCGCCATTAGATAACGGCGAGGACGAAGAAGATGACGATGCTTCTGACGAAGATGACGAGGACGACGAAAGCGATGAGGACGAGCAGCAGCAGGAGCACAATAACAGCAATCTGGCGCCGGAGGAACAGCTTGCCGATATCGACAAAAGCTTCCGCCTGCCGAAGATGCTGCTGGATTTGGGCAAGGACCGCAATGTGCGCCGCGGCAGCGGCAAACGCAGCGTAACGAAGACCGACCTGAAGCAGGGACGTTATGTGCGTGCCGAACAGGCTAAGAGCAAGGTTACCGACCTGGCCTTTGACGCTACTATCCGTGCCGCAGCGCCTTACCAACGAATGCGTGAGGACAATGGCTGTGCGCTGAACATTAAGGAAGAGGATTTGCGCCAGAAGGTGCGTGAAAAACGCATCGGCAACACCTTCCTGTTTGCGGTGGATGCCAGCGGCTCTATGGGTGCGCGTGAGCGTATGCGTGCCGTTAAGGGTGCCATTTTCTATATGCTGCAGGAGGCTTATCAGAAACGTGACCGCGTAGGCATGATAGCTTTCCGCCGCGATAAGGCGGATATGCTGCTGCCGATTACCCGTAGCGTGGACTTGGCGCAGAAGCGTCTGGCGGAAATGCCGACCGGTGGCAAAACGCCGCTGGCAGACGGACTGGCGCTGTCGCTGCAGACACTGGCGATGATGAATAAGCGTGACAGTGAGCTGGAGCCGATTCTTATCGTTGTAACCGACGGACGCGCGAATGCTGTACACGAGGGCGAAAAGGATCCTGTTGCTGCAGCAATCAGCATTGCCGAAAAAATCGCTAAGGCTAAAATTACCTCTGTGGTGATTGATACGGAAAGCGATTTTATTAAGCTGGGCCTGGCAAAGAAGGTTGCCGCCGCTATGCAGGCCAATTATTATACGCTGCAGAAGCTGTCGAAAGAAAATATTATTCATATCGTAAGAAATTTGAATTAAAGATAAGAGTATAGTATACTAATAGGTATACTAAAATATAAAGGAGTGGAGTTTTCATGAAAAAACTGCTTATTTTATTGATGACCTTATTTTGCTGTGCAACTGCTTTTGCTGCGGATGCAGATAAGAAGCCTGCAACTCAGGAGGGTATGAACTGGGAAATCAGCATGATGCCTAAACCGAGCGAGGAAGAACAGGAGCAGGCTCGCTGGTCCATCGTGGTGGAAAACAATGTCGGCATTTATGCTTACGATATGGATTCTTTGACCTTCAGCAAGGTTACTAACGGCCTGCCTGATAAAAATATTATTTCCGTGCTGACGAAAACCGTTTTCACCGATAAGGATATGCTGAAAAAGCTCAATGAAAAATACAAGGCTTCTCTGGCTAAAAAAGAGAAGGTGCAGTACTGCGAAATTATCATGACATTTAACCTGCATGATAAAACCTACGGCGTAGAGAGCATGGATGTATATGGCAGCAAGAAAACTCTGCTGAGCCATCAGGCGAAAGAGCTGAAGTTTGTTCCGGTTCCAGTAGGTAGCTTTGCTGAGGCTATGTGGGAAATCTGCCAGCAGGCAGTAGCTGCTGATGCGCAAGCAGCAACGAAATAATGCTGCGCCCGGATTTTACTCAGGCAAAAAACTATATATTACAACACAAACTCCTTAGTCTGCTTGCTATCTCTGTGATAGGCATTACCTTGACACTGGGCCTCAGGCATCTCTCCAACCAGTCTCCGTCAAAAAAAGCAGTAATGAAACCTATTGTGCACACGCAGACGGTAAGCAGACGACCATTGTATAAAAGCATTAATCTTTTTGGCCAGCTGAAGGCTAAGGCACAGATTGATATCGTCAACAAGTATGCCGGTATCGTCGACGAGGTTAATGTGGATTTGGGCAGCAAGGTGCAGGCCGGGGATATTCTTCTGGTGCAGCATCTTGACGATGCCCGAGCCGAAATGCTCAAGGCCCAGGCACGCTATGCCGAGGCCGGAGCTAATGCGGCAACTACGGACGTGAGCTACAGCACCAGTTTGACCCGTTATGAGGCGGATTATAAGCTGGCGCAGGTCAACGCGGAGCGTTACCGTAAGCTTTATGCGCAGGGCGCTGTTTCCAAGTCCGAGCTGGACAGCATGGAGCAGACGCTGGCTAATAAAAAGGCGCAGTACGATGCTTTGGCGCAGCAGGTGGATTATGACGGCACACCGTCGCAGGTTTACCGTCAGGAGCAGATTGCTGCCAGACGCGAGCAGGAGTACATTATTGCGCAAAACAAGTATCACGATCTGATTTTTAAGGCACCACGCGCAGGTATTATTACCTACCGCGATGCAGAAGTGGGTGGCTATGCGCCTGCAGGCAGCAGGCTGCTTACCCTTTTGGATGACAGCGGTTTTACAGTGGACTGCGATATTACAGAGGCTGAGGCTGCTTCTGTTACCGTTGGCACGCAGGTCGAGCTGAAGCTGGAGGCGATTGGCGAAATATGCCGGGGTACTGTTGTTTATGTGAGCCCTGTAAGAAGCAGGGAAACAAACAAGTTTACCCTCCGCATCAGGCTGGATGAGCCTGGCTCCAATGTAAAGGCAGGCTTGTTTGCCAAGGGTGAATTGCGTTTTCTGCAAAAGCCATCCACTATATATTTACCTAAAAATTCCGTTCTCGAACGGGATGGCAAATATTTTGTTTATGTGCTGGGCAAGGGTAACAAGGCGTTGAAAAAGCCTGTTACCACCGGTGCAAGCAATAATGAAAGCATTGAAATAGTGCAGGGTGTGAAGATAGGCGATACGGTTATCCTTGATAATCTTGCGCGTCTGCGTGACGGCATGGCAGTTGAGGTAGCCAAGGAGGAGAAGAAGTAATGAATATTACGCGCTTTTCCATCAAACGGCCTATCGGTATCTGCATGATTTACATATTAGTCTGCGTCCTTGGTCTTATCAGCTTCTTTCGCATTGGCGTGGAGCTGCTGCCGGACGTGGACTCTAAATTTATCAGCGTTATTGTCAATTATCCCGGCGCCAGCACGGAATCAGTCGAGCAGCAGGTGACGAAGCCGATTGAGGACGAGCTGTCCTCAATTTCGCACTTCAAGCAGGTGCGTTCCGCTACACGTCCCGGACGTGCGGAGATTTTTGTCGAGCTGGACAGTCAGGCCGATGCTGATATGGTGGCTATCGAGGCAACGAAAAAAGTCAGCCGTATCCGTAAGAATCTGCCGGAGGATATTGATGAGCCTGCAGTGCTCAAGCGTTCTTCTGAGGAGTTTCCTATTATCCAGATTGCGGCAACCTCCAAGGATAACCTGGACGATATTTTTGCCTTGGCTGACAGCAGCTTTAAGGAACGGCTACAGCAGGCTGCCGGTGTAGCCGATGTTGACGTTACCGGCGGACGTGCCAAGGAAATCGCAATCGAGGTTGACAAGGATAAGCTCAATTATTACGGTTTGACTCTGCAGGATATTATTACAGCAGTGCGCAAGGAAAACGTTATTGTTTCTTCCGGCTCTGTCTATACTGATGCTTTGGAAAAAACCGTGCGTCTGCAGGCGCAGTATAAGGCTCCGGAGGAGATTCAGCACCTGCAGCTTAAGGGTGCAGGCGGCAGATACATCGAGCTGGGACAGGTGGCCAACGTGCAGGCCAAGGATAAGCGTGCCGTGGCCTATAGCCGTGTTGACGGAAACGAGGCGGTGTCGCTGGAGGTGTATAAGGCCAGCGGTGCCAATATCGTTGATACAGCGGATGGTGTGCTGCAGCAGCTGGAAACGTTGCGCAAGGATTATCCGGACTACGTTTTTACTGTTGTCTATGATCAGTCGCATTTCGTGCGCGATTCCCTGAGCAACACGCTTAAAACCTTGCTGGAAGGTCTTGTTACCACAGGACTTGTTTTGTATATGTTCCTGCGTGGCTGGAAGTCCTCTATGGCAGTTATGATTGCCATTCCGACCTCACTTATTGCAACCTTCTTCCTTATGTATCTGGCAGGCTTTACCTTCAATATGATGTCACTTATGGGTATGGCGCTGTGTATCGGTATTCTCGTCGATGACTCCATTGTTGTGTTGGAGAATATCCATCGCTTTCTGGCGATGGGCAAAAGCGCCGACGTGGCAGCGGAGGAAGGACGTAATGAGATTGGCATGGCGGCAATCGCTATGACGCTTTGTGACGTGGTGGTATTTTTGCCGATTGCCTTTATGCAGAGTGCGACAGGCCAGTTTTTCAAGCAGTTTGGTATGACGATTGTTTTTGCTACGTTGATGTCGCTTATTGTTTCCTTTACGCTGACGCCGATGCTGGCTTCGCGCTTTTATAAAAACGGCGTAGAAGAGCCCAAAGGCAAGCTGTGGAGCAGATTGGATGCTTTTGAAGCGCAGACGATTGCCAAATATGATGTTCTGCTGCGCAAATGCATCGAAAAGCCGAAGAAGCTGGTGCTGGGCGTGTTGGCAGCCTTCGCGGTGGCGGTGGCGCTGGTGCCGCTCGGTATAGTTGGCTCGGAGTACATGCCGCGTACCGACGAAAGCGCGATTCAGGTGAATATCGAGCTGCCCACCGGCTATAACGCCGACCAGACGAACGAGGCGTTGCTGCTGTTCGAAGATTATCTGGCTAAGGTGCCGGAAATCGAGCATTACATGACGAATGTAACGACGACGCAGAGCATGGGCAAGCTGGTCATCGCGCTGAAAAGCAGCGATGAACGCAGCAGGGATGTCTGGCAGGTAGCACAGGGCATCCGCAGCTTTGCCAAGCAGAATTTGGGCGAAATCAAGGTGCGCGTCAATGAGATTCAGTCATCCGTTACCGGTGTTTCGGGCGGTCGCAACCTTGTGCGCTCACCGGTACAGGTGGAGCTTAAGGGCAGCGATATGGACCAGCTTGTGGCTGACTCTGCTAAGGTGGAGCAGATTTTTGCTTCGACCGCAGGCCTGAAGGATATCAAAAATTCCTATGTCAAGGGTATGCCGGAGCTGAAGGTGACGGTAGACCGCGACAAGCTGAAATATTATCATGCGACAGTCAATGATGTAGCGCAGTCCTTTAACGCTGCCATTGGCGGACGCAGCGCCGGTGTGCTGGCGAACGATGTGCAAAACCATGGTAACGACACCGACATTGCAGTACGTTTTGCCGGTGGCAGCGGTTATGATATTGAAGACGTGCGCGCTATTCCTGTGCAGACAGGCAGAGGCAGCGTCTTTCTTGGCGACCTTGCTGACGTAGAAGAGGGCGTAGGCCCGATTACAATCCGTCGCGTGAACAAGGAGCGCATCATCAACATACAGTGCAACCTGACGGACAGACCGCTGAACGAGGTAATCAAGGAGCTGACGCAAAAGCTCAATGCTGCCGGCCTCAAGAGTACCTACGAGTTTTCCGGACAGGCGACGACAATGAACGATTCCTTTGCCGAAATGGCTATGGCATTGTCGCTTTCACTGCTGTTGATTTATCTGCTGCTGGCAGTGCTTTATGAATCGGTATTCACGCCGTTCATCCGTATGTTTTCGCTGCCGCTGGGCATTATCGGTGCCATCTTCTGCCTGCTTTTGACGCATAACACCATCAACCTGTATTCCCTCATCGGCATCTTGGTTATGGATGGCCTGGTAGCGAAAAACGGTACACTGCTTTTGGACTATACGCTGACGCTGATGCATGAAGGCATGACGGCGAAGGCAGCGGTAATCGAGGCAGGCAAAACGCGTCTGAAGCCAATCTTTATGACAGCAATGACGATGGTGGTGGGCATGCTGCCGACGGCGCTGTCGCTGAGCGCAGGCTCGGAAACGCGCGTGAGTATGGCGTGGGTTATCATCGGCGGTATGATAACGTCGACAGTGTTTACGCTTTTGGTTTTGCCGATACTGTTTTTATGGTTGAAAGAAAAATTTCCTAGTAGAATTTAATGTAATAATAAGAATATATGTTGAATATATAAGACTTGTGTAGTATACTATAGACATGAAAAAAGAAAGATTCTCAAAGCGAAATTTAACTTTGCAAAGAAGCTTTCCATATAATATCAGAAGAGCAACTTGCGCCTTTGCTGATTATAAAAGCAAGGGCGCATTTTTTATAGCTATATTGCCGTATAGCTTACAATTTTGCTTGATGCACTTAGTAGCCTGTGGCCATGCAAGACTGGGCAGGGGAAGAGTGGTCAAAATATATTTTTGAGGAGTATGAGTAAACATGAAGAGTAACTTTTCCAAGGGTTTATTGATGACGGCTCTCCTTACCGGTAGTGTAATGTGGGGGGGGACGAACGTATTTGCAGAAGAGCTGCAGGAGTATTCGCTGGACCAGATGGTTGTAACAGCTACAAGAACAGAAAAGCGTGATGTTGAGGTTCCTGCAACAACTAACGTTATTACAGAACAGGAAATTAAAAATCGCGGTTATGTAAGTGTATTTGATGCGTTGGAGCAGACTGTTGGCATACAAAGCTATTCCTATACCGGCGGTGAAGGCGATAATGGTAGCTCTACGGGTCGTACCTATATTCGCGGTTTAGACAAAGGCACTTTGGTTTTGTTGAACGGTGCACCTATCAACCTGAACAATTACAATTCAACCGCAGGCATTCCTATCAGTGCCGTAGAAAAAATTGAGGTTGTAAAAGGATCTAATTCTGTTCTTTATGGCAGTGAAGCTATGGGTGGCGTTATTAACATCATTACAAAAAAAGCCGGAAAAATTAACAACAGCATTAAAGCTGTAGCAGGTAACTATAAAAAGGGTTATGAAGTTGCTTCCAGCGGTGATAAATATATTTTGAGCTTCAGCCGTGACTATTATAAAAAATTTGAGAACTCTTCTATCAACTACAAAGGATTCGATACAGACAGACGTGCTTATACCAAAAATAATCTGTTCGCAAGCGTAAACTTGGCTAAAGATTTTACGCTTAATTATATGCATACAGAAACTAAAAATACTGGTATGACATATCTCAATCCTGACGGAAGCATGAATAAAACTTCTTATAGCTATAATGATGAAAGAGATAATGTAGCTTTACTCTATAACAACGAACAGGATAAGCTCAAATCTAATTTATCCTTCAACAGAAGAAGAATAGACGGTAAGCAATATAAAACTAACGGACAGGTTTTAAGAAGCGGTTCCAGCAGCAATATTATTCTGTACACCATTAACTACGATATTAACAAGGACTGGACTTTATCCGATAAAGCAACATTGCTGACCGGCGTAACTGCCAACAAAGAGCATTATGAAGAAATTGCCAATAGAAGCAACGCTATTTCCAGAGACAGCCTGGCAGCTTATTTCTCCTGGAATCAAAAATATGATGATAAGTTCTCTACTAATATCGGTGTAAGAGCACATTATGTAAAAAATAACGGCTTTGATGGCGCACACAATGTATATCTGCCGCAATTACAGACCTTATATAAACTGGATGAGAATACCAGCTGGTATATTAACGTTGGCAAGGCCTTTGAAATGCCGGCAATCAATTCCAGATACTCCAGAAGTAAAACCGGTTCTAATGGTGCATTGAAGCCTCAGGAGGGCTGGACTTATGAAACCGGTGTGAAGAAGATTACCGATACATCCTCCAGCAAATTAGCTGTGTTCACAATGAGAATGGATGATAAGTTTGCCTGGAAAAAATATAACCAATTAGGCATTACTCCTCCGGCAGGAGTTGATCCAGACACCTATATTCAGGTAAATCTTGGCGAATTTAAAAACACCGGTGTTGAATTCGAATATGATAAAGTAATCGGAGAACATTGGAGATACAATTTAGGTGCAACCTATCAGGATCCTTTGGCTAAAGATGCCGGCAAGTGGACTCAGCAATCCTCCAGATACCAATTTACTGCAGGCGCTAAGTACAATTACAGCAAGCTCGGCGTCGGTGTAAACCTCTATTATTTAGGTGATAGAGAGGATGCATCCTACGGCAGCCTGCATAAGCTGAAAAACATTATTAAGTTGAATTCTGTTATTAACTATGATCCTGACAAAAATAACAGTATTACCTTAAATCTTTACAACCTCTTAGACAGAGATAATTCGATCAATGTCAGTGAAAATCTGGATAAACCGTTCAACTGGACTTTGTCCTACGAATATCGCTTCTAATTACTCGATTCTCCCCAAGGTGGCGCTTAAATGCGTCACCTTTTTAAAAATAGCTTTATTTAAAAACACCGGCAATATTTGCCGGTAAAGTAATATTTATTTAAATTTGAAAGGGAAACCATGTATCGCTTAATCCTTATGCTTGTTATAGTCTGTATTCTTTCCGGATGCGCAACAGAAAACTTTGGCCAATCTGTGAAGCTTGCAGACAAAGATAACGCAATCGTTGTAACGGACGATACCGGTTATCAGGTAAAACTAAAGAAGAAGCCGGAAAAAATTATGACCAACAATATTTATCTTGATAACATCCTTTTGGGATTAGTGGAGCCTGAAAAAATGCTGTCTGTATCTAAAAATATGGATAACTCGGCAAAATCGTTTGGCAATATGGTAAGTTCATTGGTCGAAAATAAGATTACAAATCCGGGATTGGAAGCAGTTCTGGCTTTAAAGCCGGATATATTCATTGTTAATGAGGTAATTGGTGCAGATAAAATTCAGTCTTATCGTGATATGGGTATACCTGTTTATGTTGTAAGGCTGTCTACAAATATAGAAGAAGTCAAAAATGAAATTATCAAGCTTTCCCGGCTAGTAGGTGAAGAGCAGCGTGGTAAGATTTTAGTCCAAAAAATGAACGATAAACTGGAGAGGATTGAACGCAATATACCCAAAGAGCTTCATTACAGTAAAAGTACTGTTCTTGTATCAGCCAATTATGCGTCCTACGGAGGCAAGGGCTGCATGTATGATGATATCTGCAAGCATGCCAAGATAAGAAACGGTATTGCAGATTTGGGAATGAATACCGGACAGACAGTCAATAAAGAGGTCATGATAGAGATAAATCCGGATTTCTTCTTTCTTGCAAAGCCATGGAAGGATAATAAGGCCAAGGATGAGAAATTGCTGGGTGAGTTTTTAGCTGATAAGAGCTTAGAAAATTTGCGAGCGGTAAAAAACGGGAATGTAGCTCTGCTTGATGAAAAATACATTTTTATCGGTCATCAGAATTGCGTATGGTCGGTGCAGAAGCTGGCACATTTGGTTTATGGTGACTGTGTTGTTTTAGAGCCGGAGGAGTTTTTGAAAGGGTTTTAGCAGTTAATTATAAAAACATCAAAATTGATTACATTTACAGCCTTAAATATTAACTGAAAAGCGGTGCGTTAGTGCCGCTTTTTTTCTTGTGATTTTCTATGAAAAAATTATGAAGATTAAGTGGATAAATGGTTTGAAATGATATATAATATTAACTAGATGAGTTGCTATACAGACATTGTTTCGTCTATTGTGAAGCCACCGGCATATGACCATGAAAGACTGGATATGCAGGGACTTTTCGATAAATATTTTTAATAGGAGTATGAGTAAACATGAAGAGTAATTTTTCCAAGGGTTTATTGATGACGGCCCTCATTACCGGTAGTGTAATATGGGGGGGTACAAACGTATTTGCTGAAGAGCTGCAGGAGTATACGCTGGACCAGATGGTTGTAACTGCGACGAGAACGGAAAAGCGTGATGTCGATGTTCCTGCAAGTACAACTGTAATTACCTCAAAACAATTGGAGGATTCTGGATCCAATAGTATTGCTGAAGTTTTAGGCAAACAAGCAGGTATCGAGTACAAATCCTTTGGCCCTTTGGGTACTTCGATGGGTACAATGATTAATGAGGTTAATATTCGTGGTATCAGTAATGGTACATTGGTATTAGTCAATGGTAATCCTATTTCTTGGCGTGGTAAATATAATTTGGAATCTATTCCTACGGACAGTATTGAGCGTATCGAAATTGTAAAGAGTGGTGGCTCTGTACTTTATGGTTCTGAGGCAATGGGTGGCGTTGTTAATATCATTACTAAGAAAAAAGGCAGTAATAAAATTAGCGTAGGTTATGGTAACAGAAGCCATCAGAATTATAGAGTAAATGTTGGCGACGAAAAATTTACTGCTGGTTACTCTTTGGAAAAAATGGGAAGAGTTAATTATCGTAGCATAAGTGATGTTAATTATCCTAGCAAAAAACCAGTTTTGAAAGGTAAAACAAGAACTGATGCGGATGATATTAAGAAACAGAGCGTTAATTTAGGGTATAATTTTAATGATAGACTTAGCTTAGCTTATAATTACTATGAGTCTCAAGTTAACTATGAGAGAATATTTGTTGATGTTGAAAAGGGTGATGCGAAAATCGATGATCAGTTTAATGGTCGACTATATACAACAAAACAAAATAACATTCAATTAAATTATAAGGATGATGACTATAAAGCTAGTATTTACTATAATATCACTAATATAGAATCTGAAGGACCTACTTTTTATGATACTAATACCAAAACTGGTGGCGCTAAGGAGTTCAGCCTTTATCATACGAAAGAAAGAAACTCTACAGTTGGTACAGATTTGCAACGTAATTGGAAAATTGGAGAAAAAGCTCAAGCAGTTCTTGGTGTAGATTATCAACATGAAATGTATGAGAAATCAGTATTCAGTGGTGGGTCATTAAGTCGTGATATTTGGGCAGTTTTCGGTCAGTGGGATCAAAAATTTGATGATAAAAATTCTATGATTTTTGGCGCGCGTGAAACTTGGACAACTAATGCGTTCAGAGATCAAAACTATAACAACTTTAGTGGTGCAGTACAATACATCCATAAATTAGATGATGATCAGACAATTTATGCAAGCTATACAGAATCTTTCATTATGCCGACTTATGCTCAGATGAATGGCGCCAGTGAAACTGCAAAACCGAATCCTGATTTAAAACCACAAACAGGTAAAAACTACGAATTGGGTTGGAAAAAAGTATCTGATAGCCATAGCTGGAAAGCAGCATTGTATCATATTGATATAAAAGATAATATTTCTGCTACATGGACTCAAAGCAGGGCTGAATACACTTACAAAAATGAAGATTTTAAAAATACCGGTATAGAACTTACTTGTGACATTGAAGGTGACAACGGATTCTCTTATAACTATGGCGTGAACTATAGCGATCCTAAGGTTAAAGCTAAAACGGGCAAAACCTACTGGGATAGAAAATTTGGTCGTTGGCAGCTTAATGGTGGCATTACCTATGCTAAAGATAAATTTAGAAGCAGCTTAACTGGTAGCTATTTGGCTGATCGTGTAAATACTCCGAGCAGTGCACATTCTTCTAAGACTAAACCTTATTTCATCACTACTTTAAATACTACTTATAGTCCTGATAAAAATAGCGATATCACTTTAACTATTGATAACTTGCTTAACAGACAAGATAACTTGAACCATTCTGGTTCTGATTATTATGCTGTTCCGACAAGTTTCCTGCTTACTTATACCTATAAGTTTTAATAACACTTAACCATACGGCGGCGCATTTGCGCCGCCTTTTTTTCTAAAAAAACTTGCGTTCTTAGAAAAAAACGGCTAATATATTATTAAAAAATAAATTAGTCGAAAGGAGCACCTTATGTATATTCATCGTCACTTGGAAAGCATACTTGAAAAAGCTTCAAAAATGTTTGGCGCAGTTTTGGTAACAGGTCCGCGTCAGGTTGGTAAAACAACTTTGCTACGCAGGTTCGCCAATAGTGCTAATTACATAAGCTTAGATGATCCCATGCAGCTTCATGCTGCAGTTGAGCAGCCGGCTACTTTTTTTAAAGATAATACTCCACCGGTGTTTGTGGATGAAATCCAGTATGCGCCTAATCTGTTTCCTTATATTAAAATGCAGGTAGATGAACAGAACGGCAAAGGGATGTTTTACCTTTCCGGGTCGCAACAGTTTAAACTGATGAAGAATGTGGGCGAATCGCTTGCCGGTCGCTTAGGCATTCTTAATCTTTTGGGGCTTTCGCTGCGTGAGTATCAGCAGATTAAATTTAATGATGCATTTTTGCCAGTTGAAGAGTATTTTACTGCACGCAAAAAGGAACTAAAGCCTATAACCTATGAAGATTTATGGAAAGTAATACATAGGGGCAGCATGCCGGATTTATTGCTTAATGAGGATTATGATTGGCAGATTTTCTACGCTTCTTATGTAAAAACTTATATTGAACGTGATGTGCGTGAATTGACACAGGTTGGTGATGAAGTGAAATTCATTACGTTCATGATTGCTGTAGCAAGTATTACCGGCCAGTTGCTTAATATTTCGTCACTTGCCAAGAATGTGGGAATTAGTGTATCAACCGCCGAACGCTGGCTATCTATTCTTGTTACTTGCAATATAGTGTATTTGTTGCGTCCATATGCGAATAATGTGTTAAAAAGGGTGGTCAAAACGCCGAAGCTTTATTTCATGGATACTGGTTTGGCAGCCTATCTGACGAAATGGACTACTGCTGATGTGCTGAAAAACGGAGCCATGGCAGGAGCGTTTTTTGAAACGTTTGTCATTGCTGAAATAGTTAAGAGTTATTACAATAAGGGGATAGCAGAGCCGCCTTTATATTTTTATAGAGATAAGGAGCAAAAGGAAATAGATTTACTTATCGAATGTAATGGAGTGCTCCATCCTTTGGAAATGAAAAAACATGCTGATCCTAAAGCAGCAGACATCAAAGCCTTTTCTGTGTTGGATTCTATCCCTGGAGTTAAGCGTGGCAGTGGCGGTGTTATTTGCACGTATGATAGAATAGTTGCGTTGAAAGATAATGATAAGGTTATACCGATTTCGTATCTGTAATTTTTGCAGGCGTATGGTTTTACGGCGGCGCAAATGCGCCGCCTTTTCATATACCATCAAAATAAAAGTGAATTTTCAGAAAGATTGCTTGACTATAGTAACTTTCTCTGATAATATAATAAATACAAAGACTAGTCAGAAAAATCAGAAGGAAGGCTATAAAAAATAAATGGTAAAAGTAAAGCAAGATTTATTGAATTCCATTAAAGAATTTACTCTTATGGATGATCCTTTTATGACCAAGGTTTTTGAAGATGATATAGAGCGTACGCAATTAATATTGCGGATTATCTTAGAAAATGATACAATCAAAGTAAAGAAAGCATCTACACAAAAACGTCTTAAAAATCTTCAAGGACGGGATTTGCAGCTCGATATTTTAGCTGAGAAAGCTGATGGCACCAAGTTCAATGTCGAAGTACAGAATGAAAGCAGTGGTGCCATCCCCCAAAGAGCACGCTATCATATGAGCCTGTTGGATGCCAAAAGCTTGCCTAAGAGTGAGTATTTTGACAAAATCCCTGAGAACTATGTTATTTTCATTACGAAGGAAGATGTTCTTAAAGGATTGCTGCCAATCTATCATATTCATAGAACGATAGATGAGAACGGTAGCAGCTTTGCGGATGGCTCGCATATTATCTACATTAACGCCAAAATTCATGATAATACTCCGTTAGGAATGTTGATGCATGACTTTTGCTGCAAGAATCCTGATGATATGCATTATAAAAAGCTTGCTGAAAAAATTAGATACTTTAAAGAAGAGAAGGAGGGCTTGGATAAAATGGGCGATGTAATGGAAAAGCTTATAGCGAAGCGTGAAAAAGAAGCCTTGGAAAAAATGGCGAAAAAATATGAAGCTAAAGCTGCTAAAGCGCAAAAGGAAGCACGTATTGGCTTTGCCAAAGAGATGCTTGCCAATAATGAAAGCATAGATAAGATTGTTAAGTACTCTAAGCTTTCGG
>ERZ1026776.48-NODE-48-length-81615-cov-16.901275_pt1 | contig 81615 bp, 68 predicted proteins | sample MGYA00380125_ERZ1026776 | MGnify/ENA primary metagenome ERZ1026776 (study PRJEB33269, sample SAMEA4719761) | human gut metagenome | biome: human-associated habitat; feature: organic feature; material: feces | place: Cameroon | collected 2013-10 ...
CGTTTGGAAGCTTGCTCCTGCTCTTTCTGAGCAATTATATGTTGTTGTGTATCTAGTTGAGCTGCATAAACAGATGCCGGAAAAGTAATACCTGTCAACATCATAATAAGTAAATCTTTTGCTAAATTTTTCATACAGCTCACTCCTAAAAATATATTCTATCATTGAACAGAATTAAAATATTAATAGGATGATTTTACCACAAATTTATATTTTTGCAAAGAGTTTTAGTGTAAAATTCTAAGCATAAAACAGTATTACTGTATATATGCCTTCAGCACATCGCTCTGCTTGTCAAGGCACAGATACTTGTAGACCGGTCTGCCAACGCTGCCGCGGTGCAGATCCAGCTTCAGCAGATGCAGGGATTTCAAAAACTCCAGATATTTACGGATAGAAACGCGGGAGATTCCCACCATGCCTGCCACCTCTTCGGTAGTAAACATGCCGTCAATACCACAGATACAATCCCAAACAGTGCCTAAGGTGTTTTTATCAAGGCCCTTGGGCAAAGTTACCGCAACCTGATTTTCCTGACGCATAATAGTAGTGTCAAGGTCAGCCTGCTTAATGATGCCCTGCTCCTCAACAATCTGATAACGCTTCAGATAATTGTTCAGTGCAAGGTTAAAGCGTTCAAACTCAAAGGGCTTGATAATATAATCAACAGCGCCCAAACGCAGCGCCAGCTTAATTTTATCCTTATCGTTTGCTGCCGAAACGATGATGACATCTACATCATAACCATTCTCGCGTATTTTAGCCAAAAGCTGTAAACCATCCATAGTAGGCATAAAGACATCAAGAATGATTAAATCGTATTTGTTCTGACGCAGCAGCTTCAGTGCAGTATCTCCGTTGCCGGCAATATCACACAGCTGAAACCCCTTGATCTGGCTAAGATAGTGCTCATGTAATTGGGCAACCATCGGGTCATCTTCTACAACTAATACGTTAATCATCTTAATCCCCCTCTTTCCTGGTCGGAAGCCTTACGGTAAAGGTAGTGCCTTCACCCGGAGCAGACTCCACAGTAATGGTGCCATTAAGGTTATTGATGCTTTGCTTAACCAGATATAAGCCAAAGCCATGACCGCTTTCGCACTTGCTGCTGAAGCCACGCTGGAAGATATGCTCGCGTATCTCGTCACTCATACCGGGACCGGAATCCTCCACGACAATAACAATTTCGCGGTCAAAATCCAGAATCGAGAGATTAACGATGCGTTCACCGTCAAAATTCTTCAACGCATCAAAGGCGTTTTCAATAATATTGCCGGCAATCAGTACAATATCATGTACCGAAGGCACATCCAGCTCACTGTGCAGCTCGCTTTCCTCTGTCAGAGAGAAGTCGATATCAAGTTCACGGCTGCGGCTTATTTTACCGAGGATAAAGCCTGATAATGTAATGTCTTTCAGGCGGGTTACTACATAAGAAACCTCAGATTGTCTGTTATAGGCAATTTCCTGCGTAAAATTCTTCAGCTCGTCATATGCCTTCATATCTATCAGGCCCATAATCACATGCATTTTGTTCATAAACTCATGTGTCTGCGCTCTTAAAGCAGTAGCATAATTTTTAAAGCCTGTCAGCTGGTTAGCCATCTCTTCTACTACAGATTTTTTGCGGAAGGTAATTACGGCACCAATAATGTTCTTGTCCTCCAGTAACGGTACTGCAGTAATAATAAAGACAGTATTACCCATCTTGACACTGGCATCAACTAAAGTTTTACCTTCTTTTATAATATCATCCAACGGCACACGTTTCAAGACATCTTTAGCAGATTTTCCAAATAGTTCATGAACTCCTTCAATACCTGCTTGCTTCAAAAGCAATTGGGCCTCGGAGTTTACAAGCGTGATGCAGCCGTTGCTGTTGATATTGATAATGCCTTCACGTACAGAGTTAAGAATAACGTCGCGTTCCTGCAGCATTCTGGCGATTTCCTCCGGCTCATAGCCGAAAAGTACACGTTTAATCCTCTGCGCCAGATAAATTGCACCCCAAATGCCGACTATCAGACCAAGCAGCGTCATAGACAGCAAGAATAAAACTGCATCTATTGTAGAATTATTGACGATTTCGTCGGAATAACCGGTAACAACATAACCGATGGTTTTTTTATTGTCATCTTTAACAAAGCCAATAGCCTTATTGGGAATCGAGTAGTTTTCCTTATAGGAAATATTGTTGCGTCCCTCATATTTGTCAACCAGATTACGCGCACTATGCTCGAAGTCAGGCAGCTTGCCGGGGTTATACAACACGCGCAGATGGCGGTTCTTATCGTAAATCGCTACGCCCGCTTCATCCGAATGGTCAACATCGTTAACAAAGGCAGCCATAAAGCTGTCTACGGAATCCTCCGGCCTCTTGTTCTGCTTCTCCAGGCTCTCCCTTATTTCCGGAGAGTTACAGAGAATGTTGTTGATGCTTACGGCATTTATACTGACGCGGTCATAAATTACCCGCGCCACCTTCTGCGTCGTAAACAAAGATGTCGGCAGCAATGCGATACACACTACGAGCGTAATGAGTACTACTATTTTCTGTAAAAGTGAAAGCGTTTTTCCTGATTTGTAATTGTAATTATCTTTAGATTTTCTCCACATCAGCAGGTACCGTCAGGAACTGAATACCAGGATTTCGTTCCAGAATCCAATTCAGGGACCACTCGTTATTTACAAGAATAACAGGTCTGTCCTTTTTATCATAAACAAGCATACCGTTATCCAAGCCTTTAATGTTCTCAATCAGCTTCTTATCCTCAGCATATACCCAACGTGCAACGGAGTACGGCAGCTGGTTCATCAGCAGCTTAGAGCTGTACTCGTTAAGCAGACGGTATTCCAGAACCTCCAGCTGCAGTACGCCGACTACGCCGACGATGTAGCTTTCAAGACCTACGCCCTCCTGACGGAATACCTGAATAGCACCCTCCTGCGACAGCTGGATGATACCCTTTTCAAACTGCTTGCGTTTGAGGGAATCCTTAGGCTGTACGCGGGCAAAAATTTCCGGCGGGAATACGGGGAAGTCTTCAAATTGCAGCTTCAGGCTGCTGTCGCTCAGGGAATCACCGATACCGAAGATACCCGGATCAAAAACGCCGATAATGTCACCTGGATATGCTTTTTCCACTATTGTGCGCTCCTGAGCCAGGAACTGCTGCGGCTGTGCCAGCTTAACCATCTTACCGGATTGCTTGTGGTAAACGCTCATTCCCTTGTCAAAGACGCCGGAACAAATACGCATGAAGGAAATTCTGTCACGGTGAGCAGGATTCATATTAGCCTGGATTTTAAAAACAAAAGCAGAGAATTTTTCGTTCTCCGGTGACAATATTGTACCATCCTGCAGCATTCTTGGCTGTGGCATGGGAGACATTTCCAGAAATTTTTCCAGGAAGCTCTGTACGCCGAAGTTGGTCATAGCACTGCCGAAGAACATCGGAGTCAGCTCGCCGGTGTTAACCTTTTCCATGTCAAACTCATCGCCTGCCATGTCCAGCAGCTCAATATCGTTGCACAGGTTTTCGTACAGCTCGTCACCCAGCAGCTCTCTGATTTTGGGATCATCTAAAGAACCGGTAGTGGATTTCAGCTTTTTGGCACCATGGCTGGTGTCATCCTCGAACAGCTCAATGGTGTTTTCCAGACGGTTATATACGCCTTTATAGTGGCCGTCGATACCGATAGGCCAGTTAATCGGATATGCGCGGATGTTCAGCACCTTTTCCAGCTCGTCCATCAGGTCGAAGGGATTACGGCCGTAGCGGTCCAATTTGTTGACAAAGGTAAAGATAGGCAGACGGCGGCGGTGGCAAACCCAGAACAGCTTCTTGGTCTGCGGCTCTACGCCCTTGGCAGCGTCAATCAGCATGACAGCGCTGTCGGCAGCCATCAAAGTACGGTAGGTATCCTCGGAGAAATCCTGGTGACCGGGGGTATCCAGAATGTTTACGCGGAAACCGTCGTAATCAAATTGCAGTACGGAAGAGGTAACGGAAATACCACGCTGCTTTTCAATCTCCATCCAGTCGGATACGGCATGCTTATTGCTCTTTCTAGCCTTTACAGAGCCTGCCAGATGAATAGCTCCGCCGTAAAGCAGCAGCTTTTCGGTAAGGGTTGTTTTACCTGCGTCAGGGTGAGAAATAATAGCGAAGGTACGGCGTTTCTTAATTTTATCCATCAATTCTGTCATTATGTATATGCTCTCCTATTTCTTTAAATTTTTGGTAATTCTGGCAATTTCATCCTCATCGGAAACCAGCTCGTCTACTGCCGGATAATCGGCGTTCTGCTCCTCGTACAGCTTGTAGGCATCAAGAATTTGCATTTTGATGTAGTCGGGAACAGGGATTTCCGTCTGCAGCTCGCCGCGCATGGTTACGCGGAAGGCAACGTTCTCATAGCGTTCACCGCTGTAGGTTTCGCAGGTGAAGGAAGTACGCATAAATTCATCCTTAAAGGTGCAGTCCTTCAGGATGTGCGCCTTGCGCTCCTTATCCCAGGCTGCATAGATTTTATACAGCTCCTGCTGTGCCTCCACCGGCACGTCCTCGCCCAGGACAACGGTTTCGGTTTCATCTATCGGCGTGCAGTCCATGTTGTTGTAGACTGTGCCGTCCTCCAGCTCAAGGTCAACTGTCAGCACATAGTCAACCTCATGAAAGCTGGCTGTTTTAATCTGCCATTTCTGCTGCCAGCGGGCAATGCAGTCCGGGCAGATAAATTTGGTATCGCGAATGCTGTTATTCATGTAATTATCACGATAATACAATTTTTCTCCGGGCACAAAATGTTCGCCGCATTCGCTGCAGACGAATTCCAATGTACGAATCATCGGTCAAAACCTCCCAATATAATATGAAAAAGCCCTTACTTCGAATGCAAGGCGCTCTGCTATAACAGTAATCAATAGCCGTCATAACCGTAAGTAAGGTTATGCTCTTTAACGATGGCTTCGGCCTGATGTTTTGCAGCTTTTGCTGTCAATTACTGTTCAAATTGCTTTATTATGCTGTCAGCGGCAGTTGTATTCACCTCTGCCGCCTGACAGCTGCGCAAAATATATTTACACGTTCTATATTATAACATATCGGCTTGTTTTTCCCTAATAATTTTTCTTTAAAATGATGGTTGTTTTGAATATTCAAGCGTGTAAGTTGTAGTAAATGAAATCTGTGAGGATGAAAGCAAGCGTAAAAAAGCAGCTACCTTTTTTCGGTAACTGCTTAAAGGCCGACTTTATTATGCATGCGTTCCGCCAATTTACTTGCCTTATCTGTGAGCTTGCCTATTCTAGTTTCTTTTCGCTGAGCTCTTCTTTGCTTTTTCTCTTTCTTAAGGCGCTTTTTATACTTAGCATAATCAATACATTCAAACGGACAAGGCCATTCGGTCAATTCTTTGGATTTTTCAAGCTCTTCCTGAATATCTTTTTCCAACTGTTCCGGTGTAAGTTTACGGTATTCGGGATCAATATAATCCTTTAATATATAAACCTTCACACTCATCACCTTAATTCTATACTGATACTTGAAAAAGCTTCAATCTGTAAAAGAAATGTCCTCCGGTATATTTTCTCCCATATTTTTAATTTGCCTAAGATCCGCTCTATTGAAAAAAGCCTTTACGATAAACGTAAAGGCTATAAGTCCGACATTGGTCGGAGCGGCGGGATTCGAACCCACGACCTCTTCCACCCCAAGGAAGCGCTCTACCAAGCTGAGCCACGCCCCGAATCACAAGGAGTATTATACAGGTTTATTTGGATTTTGTCAACACTATTTTATAAATTATTTTAAACTTTTTTTACACCGTCTGTATCGAGGTCAAGAATATGGTAGCAGGCATGCTCATTATTGGCTGCAAATACATCTGCCATAGCCTTGGCAATGCGCTCACAGTCTGCCTCCGGCGAAGCATAGGCCATCACCGTAGAGCCTGCACCGCTGATAATAGCGTTATAAGCGCCTGCTTCCTTGGCAGCCGCAAAAACGTCGGGCAGGCCCGGAATCAAATGCGCACGGTACGGCTGATGCAGCTTGTCCTCCAGCGCCATGCCCAGATACTCATAATTGCCGCTCAGCAGCGCACCGACCAAAAGCGAAGCTCTGGAGGTATTATACACTGCGTCCTTGTGCGGTACAGTTTTGGGAATAGCCTGACGCGCAAGCGACGTAGGCAGCTTGCTGTCGGGAACTACGGCGATGAACTTCAACGGCTTGGCAGGCAGCAGACGCAAAGAATGCGCCTTTTCCTGCTCCATATAGCTGATGGTGAAGCCGCCGTACAGCGCCGGTGCCACATTATCGGGGTGGCCCTCGATTTCCGTAGCGATACCGAGAAGCTCGTCTTTTGTATAATGGTCATCACACAAAGCGTTGGCTGCAAACAGACCGGCAACAATGGCACTGGAGCTGCTGCCCAGACCGCGGGACATAGGAATGCGGTTGAGCATCTTTACCTTCAGACCGATGCGCTCACCGCCTGTTACGGCGTTCCACACGCGCAGAAAGCTGGCGAAAGCCAAATTACGGCCAAACGGCTTCAGATAATCTGCGCCCTCGCCCTCTACCTCCAGCTGGAAGCCCTTCTTATCGGTTATTTCATAGCTTACTTCGTTATACAAGTTGCAGGCCAGGCCGAGGGTATCAAAGCCGGGGCCGCAGTTGGCTGAGGTTGCGGGAACCTGAATAAATACTTTTTTCATGCTGCCGCCTCTTTATGCCAAATGGCTGTCTTCTACACGAATCACACAGCTGATAGCCTCTACTACCGGCAGTACGCGCAAAATTTGCAGCGCCATCTGCAGATTAGCCTCCGAAACGCTGTGGGTAATTACAACAATCTCCGCCTTATTGCTCAGAACATCGTTTGTCTGCACAACATTGCGCAGGCTCACGTTCTGTGCGCCGAAGGCTGCAGCGATGGCTGCCAGTGCGCCCGGTTTATCTGCTACCTGCAGACGGATATATGCCGGTGCGGACATCTTATCAGGCGGGCAGAGGCGTTTTTCCTCAAAGCAGGTGCAGCTGATGCGTCCGGTGGACTTGTGCTGCATATTGCGGGCAATATCAATAATATCGCCGCAGACAGAGCTTGCAGTCGGCAGACGGCCAGCGCCGAGGCCCAAGAACATTGCCTCACCGATAGCGTCACCGTTGACGAATACAGCGTTATAAACGCCGTTTACGCCTGCCAGCGGATGGGAAAGCGGAATCATCGTCGGGTTAACACGCAGGCTTACACCGTTTTCGGGATCGTTCTTGGCGATTGCCAGAAGCTTTACTGCGTAACCCAGATTAGTTGCATATTTGATATCGCAGGCCTCAATGCTTTCAATGCCTTCAACCTGTACATCGTCCAGATTGAAGCGTGTATTGAAGGCAATAGATGCCAGAATAACGATTTTACGCGCAGCATCCAGACCGCCGACATCGGCAGTAGGATCGGACTCAGCATAGCCCTTGGCCTGCGCTTCCTTCAGCACCTCATCGTAATCAAGGTGTTCGTTAGCCATCTTGGACAGCATATAGTTGGTGGTGCCGTTCACAATACCCATGATAGAGGTAATCTGATTGGCTGCCATACTGGTTTTCAAAGGTCCGATGATAGGAATACCGCCGCAAACGCTGGCTTCAAACATAAAGTCACAGTTGTGCTCATGCGCCAACGGGAACAGCTCGGAGCCGAACTTGGCCAGAACGTCCTTGTTGGCAGTAACAACATGCTTGCCGTTGGCAAAGGCTCTGGCGATAAATTCCTTAGCAGGATGCTCGCGGCCCAGCAGCTCAACGATAATATCAATATCCTTATCCTCAAGCACCTCGTCAGCGTTATCGGTGAAAACATATTTATCACCGTATTCCTGTTTCAGGCGGTCTACATTACGGTCAAGCACCTTGGTAATTCTTACCGGCTTGCCTACCTCTTTGGCTATTTTCTCTGCATTTTTCTCTAAAACCTTCAGCACGCCGCCACCGACAGTGCCGGCGCCCAACAAGCCAACATTTACAAAATCCTTCATTTTATACCCCTCCAATACCTCAATCAGTAATCGGTTATACCTGGCCTAACACTTCCAGACGTTTTACGCCGTCAATCATGCGCAGCTTGTCCAGCAATGCCTCCAAATCTACCGTCAGATGCTTGGTTTCGATAGAAATGGTGGTGTTGGCAACGCCCTGCAGAGGAATGCCCTGGTTGATGGTCATGATGCTGCCGGAATCATCGGCAACAGTATTCAGAACCTTGGACAGCACGCCGGATTTGTGCTCCAGCAGTAAGGACAAGGTAATAATTTTTTCCTTGCTTGCTTCATAAAACGGGAAAACGAAATCCTTATATTTGTAATAAGCACTGCGGCTCAGGCCCATTTTTTCAACCGCTTCGTTAATAGTTTTGATTTCGCCGCGTTTGAGGATTTCTTTAACCTTTATAGTTTTTTTAATTGCCTCGGGAAGAATTTCTTCGCGAACCAAATAGAATGTGGATTTTTCAGACATACTAGTGTCCCCTTTCTTCATACAAAGTTCTTTTAATATTATACCACTGTTCTCTTAAAAAGTACACTTGTTATTTTTGTAAATTTTGAACAAATTCAGTGCACAATATAAGTACATATACATACAAAAAAAGCTGCCGCAGGCAGGTTCCGTCACCGTAAGTAACAGAACAAGCCTGCAGCAGCTGCTGCGTAATTCTTAATTTAAATTAAGCGCGGGAAATGTAGTCGCCGGTTCTGGTATCGATAGCCAGAACGTCGCCCTCGTTGATGAACAGAGGAACTTTAACAACATAGCCGGTATCCATGGTAGCGTTCTTGCTGCCGCCGGTAGCGGTATCGCCTTTGATGCCGGGTTCGGTTTCAACTACGGTCAGTTCTACAGTGTTCGGCAGGTCAACGCCCAGTACACGGTTGTCATAAATCATGATTTTAACGTCCATGTTCTCTTTCAGGAAGTTCAGTGCGCTGCCCAGAGTTTCTTTGCTCAGCTCGGTTTGTTCGTAGGTTTCATTGTCCATGAATACATACATGCCATCGGATTCATACAGATATTGCATTTCGCGACGGTCGATGTGAGCCTTCGGCAGACGCTCGCCTGCGTTGAAGGTACGCTCAACAACAGCACCGGTGCACAGGTTACGCATTTTTGCACGTACGAAAGCAGCACCCTTACCAGGTTTTACGTGTTGGAATTCAACAACCTGCCAAGCGTCGCCATCGATGGTAACAGTTACGTTGGTTTTAAATTCGTTTGTGGAAATCATTGGAAGCCCTCCTATAAATTTAAATATTAGACAATTTCAATAAGCTGCTTTTTGACACCGTTCAAGGCTCTTGCCCCATCCTCTGTCAAAACAACAGTATCTTCTATACGTACCCCGCCTTTACCGGGAATGTATATACCGGGTTCGATAGTGAAGATCATGCCTGTCTGCAGCACCGTAGCGCCACGCTTGTTGATCATCGGCATTTCGTGGATTTCCAGGCCTACACCGTGACCTGTTCCATGCACATAATAATCGCCGTAGCCGCAGGCGGTAATGCTGTCACGCACAATAGCGTCCAGTTCTCTGCCGGTCATGCCGGCTTCGGCAGCCTTCAGGCCCTTGCGCTGTGCTTCTTCAACTATAGTATAAATTTCCTGCTGCCAGGAATTTGCCAGGCCCACTACCAGAGTACGCGTCATATCGGAATGATATCCCTTATAGACAGCGCCGAAGTCAAAGGTAATAAAATCACCGACCTCGATAACCTTATCGGATGCCATGCCATGCGGCAAAGCACTGCGTACGCCGGAAGCTACAATCGTATCAAAGGAAGTCTTTTCGCTTCCCAAGGCACGCATATAGTATTCCAAGCGGCCTGCCAGACTGCGCTCGGTACAGCCGGGCTTGATATCCTCCAGCAGATGGATAAAGGCTTCGTCAGCAATGCTGGCAGCCTTCAGCAGCATATCCAGCTCTTTTTTATCCTTAATCATGCGGATATCGCTGAAATCAATGCTCTGCATATAGGTTTCGCCCAAAAGCTCGTGCAGCACAGTATAATCATCATAGCTGTAATACGCTCCGTCAAAGCCTACTACCTGCGCTTGGGCATTCTTTGCCAAATCAGCGGCGGCAGCCCAGATGCTGTGCGCACCTGTCGGAGTATACTCCAGCACCTTGAAGAACTTCATTTCGTTTCTGGCCTGCTCTGTATAACGGCCATCCGTAATCAGCACGCCCTGTTGTCTGTCCAGATACAGCAGACTGGAATCTCCTGTAAAGCCGGTCAGATAACGGATTGTGGTAACATCCTTAATAATGACACTGTCTACCTGCAGCTTGGCCATATGCTCCCAAACTCTATTGATACGCGTCATGATATTACCCTCTTTCCATAAAACTAGTGACAGCTATGAATCACCTAAATATTTTACCACTCATTGGCAAAACTTTCAACTATTATCTTTGTTAAGGCACTTTTTTTGTTAACTTTGTAGCATAACCAGCAAAAAAGCAGGCCGTTAACACCGCCCTGCAGCGTTGTCGGCCTGCCCTTTCAAAGACATACGTTAAAAATTATTTACATTCTGCAGCAGCAATGCCTTCTGCGGTTTTGATGTTCTTGCGTACATCGTCGCAGCATTTGTGGAAGTTTGCCAGCTCCTCAGCAGTCAGAGGCAGCTCCAGCACACGCTCTGCGCCGTTTTTGCCCAGCAGTACGGGAACGCCTACAAAGACATCCTTTTCGCCGTATTCGCCGTCAAGCAGCATGGAAGCAGGCATAATGCGTTGCTCGTCGTTGAAAATGCAGCGTACCATACGTGCTGCGGTAGAGCAGATGCCGTATTCGGTGCAGTGCTTGCCGCTGTAGGTTACCCAGCCGCCGCCGATAGCGCGTTTTTGCAGCTCCGGTTTGTCAAAAGCGAATTTAGGATCCTCATTCTCCAGAGAGCTTAAGGGAATGCCGTTGAAATTTACGCAGGACCATGCAGCCATTTGGGAAGCACCGTGCTCGCCAATCATGTAAGCGCTGATGGATTGCGGAGAAACGCCAGTCTGCAGAGATAAAGCAGATACCAGACGGGAGGTATCCAGACCGGTACCGGTGCCGATTACATGGCCTTTCGGCAAACCGCTTTCGCGATAAAGGATGTTGGTGATAACATCGCAAGGATTGGTGATGTTAACAATGAAGCCTTTGAAGCCGCTGGCCATAACCTTGTGGATATAACCTTTAACCTGTGCTGCAGTAAAGGTAAGCTCATCTAAGCGGTCACCGCTGGCAACCAAATCGATATCACCGATACAGTTGACGATAGCGTCGCAGTCGCCCAGATCAGCATAAGTACCGCCGTTGATTTTTACATCATGCGGGCAATACAGAATTGCGTCGCGCAGGTCCTGTACCTCGGCAGCCAGCTTGGATTCTTTCGGGTCTACCAGCACCAGCTCGGCAGCAATGCCCTGAATAGCCAGGCTGTATGCAACATGAGCACCAACGTGACCTAAACCGATAATACCAACTTTTCTTGTTTTCATAATTAAGTTCCCCCCAAATTTTTCTTTAATATTTTATTTGTCCAAAATAGGCAGCGTAGCTGACGCATGACCCATAATAGTAATATTGTAATCCTTTTTGCCCTGCTCTGCAAGCTTTTCCTGAGCCAGCTCCCAGGCCTCCTGCAAGGATGTGCAGGGAATATGACCTGTCTTGCGGACAAAGTCGAAGTTCTCCGGACGTGTTACCAGATAAGCGGTTACATCGTTGACAATGCAGCGCGCCTTGAAGGCAACAAAGGCCGGAATAGTGAAATTAGCACGGATATCCTTTTCAAACTGCTCCATATCGTTACGGCTGAAGCAGTCCGTAAAGATAGCAGGCTCCTTAATATCCGGGCAGTCCAGAGTGAAAATCATGATGCCGCCGTGCTTAACCGCAAACTGTGCGTTCATGTGGCACTTGGTTGCCTGATACAGATTCAAATCCTTGGGATAACCGCCAGCAGAAGCAATTACTACATCAGCCAGCTGCTTGATGTGTACGCCTGCCATAGCCAGCAAATCCTTGCAGCCCTTCTGCCATGCCTCGTACCAGTGACCGGCAACAACCTCGCTGATTTCTCCGTCCGGAGTAAATACGGTGTTCACCAGAAAATCAGGATTCAGCAGCTTGCAGGATTCATACATATCCTGATGAATGGGATTGCTCTCCAGCAGACTTGCGTCACAGGCCTTGTTGCAGCCTGCGCCTTCTACCGGGGACATAGTCATGCAATGGTTTTTCATAATGCTGTCATACGCTGCTACGCCCGGCATAACAGCCTTGCGTCCGCCGCCGAAGCCGGCAAAGGGATGCAGTGTTACGGCACCGGTCAGAATAACTCTGTCGGCATTGGCAACATATTTGCTGATAGCAACATCGTTACCGAAGGAGGTTTGGCCAAGCAGTACCATATCCTCGCTCTTGCGGGAGTCATGCTGAACAATTTTCAGACGGCGCACCATATCCTCACCGCATACGGTGATATCCTCTTCATGCGTATGACCGCGGTGGGTACCGGTAGCAACAATAACGGTGATGTCCTCATCCTTAACGCCCACACTGTTCAGCTCGGCAACAATTACCGGCAGAAATTCGGACGTACCGCACAGACGAGTGATATCACTGATAACGATAGCCACAGTTTCGCCTGCATGCACAATTTCGCGCAGCGGCTTGGTGCCAATCGGGTTACGGATTGCTTCGGTAGTAGCGGCAACAACGTCCTCGCAGACGCTGGATTCATTGCCGTGTATATCATATATAACGCGCTCCTCGGGGAGCACTACCTCTTCCTGTCGTTTGCCTATAGGCAGAAAGTATTTTTTCATCGACATCCCTCCATTTGAAAAAACTAACTCTATTATACATGAAATCGGCTAAATATACAAGCTGACAGTAAAACTGTAAAGAAAATTCAGCCTTTGTCTAAAATTGTGTTATAATACTACTATATGAAAGCGAGGTTCCCATTATGAAGAAAACTCTTATCGCCTATTTCACACGCACAGGCATTACCAAAAAGCTGGCCGAGGACACCGCCAAGCAAACCGGCGCCGACCTTTTTGCTATTGAGCCGGTAAAAGAATATTCCTCCTCTTATCTTATCTGCGTAGGCCAGGCCAAGATAGAAAATCTGCAGAACGCCCGTCCTGCGATGAAGGCTAAGCCGCAGAACCTGCAGGACTATGACACCATTGTGGTGATGTTCCCTATTTGGTGGTTCACCTGCCCCAATATCATTCTTACCTTCCTGGAGGAAAACGACCTGAGCGGCAAAACAGTTATCCCTGTCTGCACCTACGGCAGCAGCGGCAAGGGCAGCAGCGAAAAGGCTATGACTAAAGTTTGTAAAAACGCAGCCTTTAAGCCCTGCATCGAAGCAACCGGCCTCAAAGACAAGGCTGTTGCGACCATTGCCGCAGCTATAAAAGAAGCATAAAAAGAATTATAAGCGTAAAATTAAGGCTTCCGCAGTTTGGCAACACCTTACTGCAGAAGCCTTTTGCTTTATAATTTTTCAGGATATGCTTACGGCTTTACGCATAAAATACGTTGCGTAAGATTTGTCAGCACGTTGATAGCATTAGCCAATGCGCTGTGCTCAAAGTGCATATCACGGTCATGCAGACGCGGCTCCAGGTCGCAGCCTATGCCCAAGCTGGCAGTTTTCAGCTGCGGACGCTCCTGCTTGAAGAAGTTGAAGTCCTCCCCTACCGTAATATTGGCAGCGGGAATCAGCCCCCCCGCTCCTAGCTCTGCGGAAATTACCTCCTGCGTCAGCGCCAACAGTGACGGGTCAGCCTCCTCCGCCGGGCAGGTACCAACAATATGACAATCCGCCTCCGCGCCGTACACCTTCGCCGTATTCACGACGATTTCCTCCACCTTGCGGCGCAGCTCCAACATTTCGGCGTTCGACGTACTGCGCAGGTCAAAGCCGATGCTTACCTTGTCGCAGATAGCGTTGAGTGAGCCCGCACCGCCCATGAAGCGGGTAGCTTTGATGCTGCCGCCTAAAAGCGGGTTGCTGTGCAGCGCGTTGATTGCATTGACGATAGCGGCACCGGCATCGATAGCATTCACGCCCAGATGCGGCTGGGAGCCATGCGCTGCCAACCCGCGGATTTCGCCCTCCATCAGGGTGCAGGCCGTCCAGTTAATCTGCGCAATAATCTGACCGCTGCGTGCCATATCCTTCGGCATCACATGGTAGCCTAACGCGTACTGCATATCATCCAGCGCGCCTGCCTCCAGCATCGCCAGCGCGCCTCTGCCGATTTCCTCCGCAGGCTGGCAAAGAATCTTCACGCGGCCGCAGGCAAGCCCCTGCTCTTTCAGCAACTTGGCTACGCCCAAAGCGATAGTCATATGCGCATCATGACCGCAGGCGTGAATAGGCTCCAGTGAACCATCCTCGTTTTTAAACAGCAGGCAGTCCATATCGGTACGCACTGCTACCGTAGGTCCCGGCTTGCCGCTGTCGAGCACAGCGGTAAGTGCGGTAGTATTGCCGATGTTTTCGGTTACTTCATAACCAAGCTTACGCAAAAAATCTGCCAGAAAGGCTGCAGTCCTAACTTCCTTGAAGGCAGGCTCAGCCAGAGCATGCAGCTTGGGCCATACCTCATTAATATGTGCTTGAATATCCATAATTAAAACCACCTTTGCATAGACAAAAGGCCAACGGCAAAGCTCCCGCAGGAGTTTTGCACGTTGACCATAAGCTCATTATTTATTATCCCAGCCTAAATATACAGAACCGGGGAATTTCTTCTCGATGAATTCAGCATTTTCCTTAGATTGATATGCTTCCTGGAAAATCTTCAGACGCGGATCGTTCAGGTCCTTTTCCTGTACGGCAACGATATTTACATACAGAGAATCCTTAGTTTCACGCAGGATAGGATCCTTAGCCGGGTCCAGGCCGGCGCTGATAGCGTAGGTAGTGTTGATAGCTGCGCAGGTCAGATCATCCAGACTGCGGGGAATTGCTGCAGCCTCCAGCTCGATAATTTCGAAATGATGCGGATTTTCGGTGATATCCTTAACGCTGGTAGTAACATCCTTCGGATTCTTAACCTTAATCAGATTATTAGCAGCAAGCAGCAGGATTGCACGACCGCCATTGGTCGGATCGTTAGGAATACCGATTTTTGCACCGTCAGGAATGGTGTCGCCGGGTTTCAATTTTTTAGAGTAAATGTTAATCGGGAACAGAGCGGTGTTGAAGGCTTTAGCCAGTTTGAAGGAAGGCTCCTTCTTCATGGTTGCCTTCAGGAAGGGCTCGTGCTGGAAGCAGTTAGCCCAGATTTCACCGGAAGCCAGTGCGGAGTTAGGAGTTACGAAATCACTGAACTCTTTAACTTCAATCTTCAGGCCTTTTTTCTCGGCAATCTTCTTTACGTTATCCATAATGATAGCATGAGGACCGGGGTTTACGCCTACGATAACCGGCTTATTCATATCTACCTTGCCGTCATCCTTAGAACCGCCGCAGCCTGCAGCTACGATAGCAAACATTGTCAGTACGCCAACAAGAGCGTATTTTAAAAACTTATTCATTTTCCATTAACCTCCCCAAGCAGTTCCTAGACTGCTAAAACAAAATACATTGCTATTATATGCTTTTGCCATAGCATAGTCAAGAAAGAAAAATGTATACTATTTTACACTTTTTAAAAGTTTTGTTATGGAAAAAAGGCTACCACAATTACTTGTGATAGCCTTAAATGTTCAGTTGCAGTCCAAACTAAACGGATTATTTAATTTGAGACATAACCTCTGCAGCGAAGTCCTCTTGTTTCTTTTCGATGCCTTCGCCCAGTTGGAAACGGGAGAATGCCAGAACTTCAGCGCCTGCAGCTTTTACCAGCTTGCCAACGGTTTGGTCCGGATCTTTAACGAACTCTTGGTCAACCAGGCATACTTCTTTGTAGTATTTGTTGATACGGCCCATAACCATCTTCTCGATGATTTTTTCCGGTTTGCCTTCGTTTTTAGCTTGCTCGGACAGAACTTCTTTCTCGTGCTCCAGCTCAGCAGCCGGTACTTGAGAGCGTTCCAGGTAGCTCGGGTTAGCAGCAGCAACATGCATTGCAACGTCTTTACCCAGTTCAGCATTGCCGCCTTTTAATTCAACAACAACGCCGATTTTGCCGCCGCCATGGATGTAAGCAGCAACAACGCCTTCCGGAGCTTCGTACAGAGCGAAACGACGAACGGAAATCTTTTCGCCGATCTTAGCAACGCTAGCGGTTACCAGAGCTTCAACGGTTTGGCCGTCCAGCTCGGAAGCCAGCAGAGCTTCTACGTCAGCCGGTTTGGTAGCTACGATATGAGCAGCAATTTTTTCAACGAGTTCTTTGAAGCCGTCGGTTTTAGCAACAAAGTCGGTTTCGCAGTTAACTTCTACGATAGCACCGATCTTGCCGTCAGCGCTAACGAAAGAGCCAACAACGCCTTCAGCAGCGATGCGGCCAGCTTTTTTAGCAGCAGCAGCCAGACCTTTTTCACGCAGGAAGTCGATTGCTTTGTCCATATCGCCTTCTACAGCGGTCAGTGCTTTTTTGCAGTCCATCATGCCTGCGCCAGTACGCTCGCGCAGTTCTTTAACTAATGCAGCAGTAATTTGAGCCATCAGTTATTCCTCCTCAAAATGTAATATATTAACGTTAGGATTATTCAGCTTCTTCGGTTGCCGGAGCTTCTTCAGCAGCAGCTTCTTCGGTTTGCATACCTTGACGGCCTTCCAGAACAGCGTCAGCCATTTTAGCGGTCAGCAGTTTTACAGCGCGGATAGCGTCGTCGTTTGCAGGGATTACATGATCGATTTCGTCCGGATCGCAGTTGGTGTCAACGGTTGCAACGATAGGAATGTTCAGTTTGTGAGCTTCCAGAACAGCGATGTGCTCTTTGCGGGGGTCAACGATGAACATAGCGCCTGGCAGTTTTTTCATGTCTTTGATACCGCCCAAGTATTTGGTCAGTTTTTCCATTTCATGTTTCAGGCCGATAACTTCTTTCTTCGGCAGCAGGTCGAAGGTGCCGTCAGCTTCCATAGCTTCCAGTTTGCGCAGACGTGCAATACGGGTTTGGATGGTTTTGAAGTTGGTCAGCATGCCGCCCAGCCAACGCTCGTTAACGAAGAACATGTTGCAGCGGGTAGCTTCTTCTTTCATAGCTTCTTGAGCTTGTTTTTTGGTACCAACGAACAGAATGTTTTCGCCTGCAGCAGCAACCTCACGGATGAAGTTGTAAGCTTCGTCAACCTTTTTTACGGTTTTTTGCAGGTCGATGATGTAGATACCGTTACGCTCGGTGAAGATGTACGGAGCCATTTTAGGGTTCCAACGACGGGTTTGGTGACCAAAGTGTACACCAGCTTCAAGTAATTGTTTCATAGAGATAATAGCCATTTTTTGTTTCCTCCTGTTTTTTCCTCCGCAGGAATGGGTTATAATTCTTCTCTACGCGGCAAAACGTAGCAACAGATGAATTTTCCTGCGTGTGTTATTTTTACACCAAAATATTTTACCATAAATTCCGCAAGCAGGCAAGAGATTTTTACTGCTTGCAGAGGGTAAATGTTAAATTTTTTACATTATAATGCGGTGCTTACAGAATATACCCCAGATACGCCGCATAGCACACCAGCATCAGCGCACCTGCCCAGCGCTGCAGTCTTTGCGTACGCAATACACACAGCAGCAAAAGGACTGCCGCACCAAGCGCTACATAGGTATCAAAATTAAAAGCAGACGCAAAGGGAATGTCGATAATCAGTGCCGACAAGCCTACTACGAAAAGAATATTGAAAATGTTGCTGCCGACGATATTACCGATGGCAATATCCGCATTGCCGCGGCGTGCCGCCGCTACAGAGGTGAACAGCTCCGGCAGCGAGGTGCCCAAAGCCACAATCGTCAGGCCGATAAAGCGCTCGCTGAGTCCCGCATAGGTTGCAATAGATGTTGCTGCGCCTACGGTTACATTACTGCCCGCAATAATCAGCGCCAAGCCGCCCACTGCACCCAACAGGCAGCGTCCCAGCGGCAAACCGGGCTCCTCCAGATCACTGTCGACATTGCTCTTCATCGCCATGGTGTACAGATACATCATATATGCGGCAAACGCTACCATGAGCACGCCGCCGTCCGCCAGACTGATGCTGCCGTCGCGTCCCTGATAAAACAGCAGTGCGGTAACAGCAATCATGAAGGGGATTTCGATGCGTACGGTAGAACGCGCTACCGCAATCGGCACAATAGAAGCCGCAAGACCTAAAATGACAAGGATGTTAAGAATATTACTGCCGACAATATTGCCAATGGTAATATCAGCATTACCCTTAACAGCCGCCGCGATACTTACCGCTGCCTCCGGCGCACTGGTACCCATCGCAACGATAGTAAGACCGATTACCAGCTGCGGAATGCCGAAGCGCATGGCAATACCTGCCGCGCCCTCTACAAACCAATCCGCACCCTTACCGAGCATCACAAAGCCTAAAGCCAATAAAACAAACTGTAAAGCTATTTCCATTTTCTTCCTCCTTGATTTGCAGCCGTCCCTAAAAACAAAAAAGCGAGACATTGCTGCAATAAAATTACAACAAAGTCTCGCTACTTAGTCACAAAGCCGGATTGCAGAAGCAATCGTACTGACGACAGAGTGAACACGCCATGCGTGCAAGCTACTCCCTTTATATGCTTAGTTTAGCTAAACGCAGGGAGTTTGTCAAGTAAAATTTAACTTCTTTTGAACAGCTTGCCGAAAAGCGGTGAAAGCAGTGATAAAAGTGCTGCCATCAGGAAGAACAGGCACAGCGGTCGTTGGAAGAAAATAGCAAAGCTGCCATCACTCATAATCAGCGAGCCGACAAAGTTCTGCTCTGCCATACCGCCGAGGATAATGCCGATGATAATCGCCGACATGGAAAAGCCCAGCTTGTTCATAAAGTAACCCAGGAAACCGCTTGCCACCATCAGATAAACATCGTTCAGCGAATTATTGTAGGAATAAGTTCCCACGAAGGTCATCATTACGATAATCGGCAGCAGAATGTGTACAGGCACGTTAACAACCTTCATAAAAAGTCTGATTAACGAAAAGCCCATGATACCCATAATCACGTTAGCTAAAAGCAGACCGATGAAGATAGCGTAAACATCAGGTGCCTTCTCCACAAAAAGCAAGGGACCGGGCTGCAGACCCTGAACCATCAGCGCACCCATCATGATTGCCGTTGCGCCGTCGCCGGGAATACCCAGCGTCAGTACCGGGATGAAGGCACCGCCGGAAACAGCGTTGTTGCCTGCCTCGGAGGCTACAATGCCCTCGGGCTCACCGTTGCCGAAGTTCTTGCTATGCTTAGACCAGCGCTTCGCCTGATCATAAGATACAAAGGAAGCGATATCGCCGCCGGTACCGGGCACACAGCCGATGAAGGTACCGATGAAGGAGGAACGCAAAAGCGTGGTAAATACTCTCTTGATATCCTCAAACGAAGGCAGCAGACGGTCCAGCATCATGTGCTGCTCCTGGCGTTCATTGTGATAATAATCCTCAATACTGCTCAACACCTGCGCAAAGGCGAATACGCCAATCAGCACAGGGATAAAGGACACACCGCCCATAAAATAGTTAGTATCCAGGGTAAAGCGGATAGCACCGCTCATACCGTCAATGCCGACTGTTGCCAGGAACAGACCGATAAGACCGCCCATAATGCCCTTGATAACACTGCCGGAGGAAACACTGGTAATAATGCTGAGGCCGAAAATAGCCAGAGCAAAATATTCCGGCTTGGAAAACTGCAGTGCAACCTTCGCCAGCTGCGGTGCCAGCAAAATCAGGCAGATGGTACTGAAAATACCGCCGAAGGTGCTGGCCAATGTAGAAAGGCCGAGAGCACGTCCGGGCTGCCCCATCTTCGTCGCCATCGGATAGCCGTCCAGAGTAGTCGCTACGGAAGCAGGCGTACCTGGAGTTTTCAACAGGATTGCCGAAATACTGCCGCCGTAAATCGCACCACAGTAAATGCCCAGCAGCATCAGAATGCCGCCGATACCATGGAACGTAAAGGCCAGCGGAAACAGCAGCGCCAGGCCCATGTTAACACTCAGGCCCGGCATACAGCCGAAGGCAATGCCCACCAGCACGCCGAAGAAAAGTCCCAGCAGATTCATGGGGACGAAAATCATATTTAATGCGCTCATTATATCAACCATCAGTATGACCTCCTACTCCATGAATACAGATTGCGGCATCTGCGTATGCAGCAGCATGCCGAAAACAAGATAAATAAACAGCAGACTAAGCACCGTTGTCAGGCCGATTACCTTATAATTGCGATAATCCATAAGACGCATAACAGCCGGAATCATAAGTGCCGCTGCCGGATAAAAGCCGAGAATGCTGATGAGCACGCAGAACAAAACAACAAGTCCCATCATTAAATAAACGCGCTTGTTGCCTGTCGAAGAAAGCTGCACCTTCACGCCATGTAAATCAGTTTTATTGATAAAGGTATAAAGCAGCAGCAAAACCGAAACAGCGCCCAGCACCGCGCCCAGCGTAAAAGGCCAGAAGCCCGGGCCGGGGCCGTTCTCCGTAAACTCCAGCGGAAAGGCTGCAGCCGCCTGCATAATCAGACCGCCGATAACCGCGCCCAGCACGCCCACTATATAATTACATACTGCCATGTTATTCATATAAATCATCCTTAAACAACTCCGCCATCAAAATTGACGTCAATTCGATGCCAGACTAAATTGAGTAATTAAATTCTTACGCCTCTTTTGGGCCAACACGCTTAGCCGCTGCCATAATCGCCAGACGACCATGCTCAAAAGTCAAACCGCCTTGGAAGAAAACATTAAACGGCTCACGGCACGGACCATCAGCGCTCAGCTCAATAGAAGCGCCCTGTACAAAGGTACCAGCAGCCATAATAATCTCATCCTGATAACCCGGCAGCGGACTCGGAACCGGCTCAACATGCGCATCAACAGGAGAATTGCCCTGAATAGCAACACAGAAATCGCACAAACGCTGCTTGCTCTCCAAGGTAATAGCCTGAATAATATCGCTGCGGCGTTCCTCCGGCAGAGGCTTAACAGCATAGCCTAGGCCCTTGAAAACAGCAGCCGCAAAAATAGCAGTCTTAACAGCCTGCACCACAATATGCGGAGCCAGGAAAAGTCCCTGATAGAACTCGCGAGCAGTGTCACCCAAGGTTGCGCCCATCTCGCCGCCCAGACCGGGAGCAGTCAGACGGTAGGAAGCGTTCTCAACCAAATCGGCACGGCCGACAATATAACCGCCGGTCGGAGCCAGGCCGCCGCCCAGATTCTTAATCAGAGAGCCTGCCATCAAGTCAGCGCCAACCTCGGTAGGCTCCTGCTTCTCGATAAACTCGCCGTAGCAGTTGTCGACAAAGCAGATAACATTCGGGTTAGCTTCCTTCGCAGCACTGCAGATACGGCCGATTTCGGCAACGTCAATAGTTTTGCGTTCGCTGCTGTAGCCGCAGGAGCGTTGAATGTGAATCATCGTAGTCTTGGAGGTAACAGCCTTCTTAACAGCCTCAAGGTCAACGTGATTACCGGTCATGGGGATTTCCTTATAGGTTACGCCTAGGTCAACCAAAGAGCCGGGAGTTTTAACCGGAGAGCCGATAATAGTCTGCATAGTGTCATAAGGAGCACCGGTTACGGCAATCAGCTCATCGCCTGCGCGCAGGTTGCCCAGCAGAGCAACTGCCAGCGCATGAGTACCGCTGACGAACTGAGAACGCACCAATGCAGCCTCGGTTTTGAACAGCTCTGCGTAAATCAGATCCAGAGTATCGCGGCCCACATCATTATAGCCATAGCCTGTAGTAGGCTTCAAGTAGTAGTCGGAAACCATGTTATTACGGAAAGCCGCAATAACCTTTTCAGTATTGCACAAAGCTGCTGCTTCCAGCTCTGCGGTATGTTTAGCAACCTCAGCTAAGGCTGCCTGCTCTAATGCATTGTAATCAACCAAAATTCTCACCTGATATTTTTATATTTTTTGGCATAGCGCCAATTAATCCTAAGCCTTGGCATCTGCAGCAAGATACTTGGCAAACTGCTGCACCTGCTCCGCGTCCAGACGCACCTTCAGCAGTGTGCCCTCTGCCAGATATTCCTGCTCCAGTACCGTGCCTGCGTCATGCAAGCGTCCTACCGCAGCGGAATCGCTGTAAGGCACGAGGAAGCTCTCCTCTACCGCCTTCAGCTTCAGGTTTTCTGCAATCAGCGCCAGCAGGCCGTCAAGATTAAGACGTCCCTTTGCGGAAATACAGATGCTGTTTTCTTCCTTGCTCAAACGCTCTGCCAGACCGGAATCCGGCGGCAGCTTATCAATTTTGTTATAAACCGTGATAATCGTCTTATCCTTGGCACCCAGCTCATCCAGAACCTGATAAACGGCTGCAGCCTGCTCCTTATACAGCTCGTGGCTGACATCAATAACGTGCAGCAGCACGTCAGACTGCACAACCTCCTCCAGCGTAGACTGGAAGGCTGCAACAAGCTGATGCGGCAGGCGTTGGATAAAGCCGACGGTATCGGTTAAAATAGCCTGCTGCTTATTCGGCAGGTCTAATTGACGCGTGGTCGGGTCCAGCGTTGCAAAAAGCTGGTCCTGCGCGTAGATATCTGAATTAGTCAGCGTATTCAAAAGCGTGGATTTGCCGGCGTTGGTGTAGCCCACAAGGCTTACCGTAGGCACACTAGCCTTCGCACGTCCGGCCCTGTGCAGAGTGCGCACACTCTTAACCTTGCCGATGCATTCCTTAATATAGGCAATGCGGTCACGGATGCGACGGCGGTCAACCTCCAGCTTAGTTTCGCCGGGACCGCGTGTACCGATGCCGCCGCCAAGACGCGACAGCGCCAGGCCCTTGCCCATAATACGCGGCAACGTATATTGCAGCTGCGCCAGCTCAACCTGCAGCTTACCTTCGTTAGTATGCGCACGTTGGGCGAAAATATCAAGGATGAGCGCCGTGCGGTCAAGCACACGCACACCCATTGACTGCTCAATATTACGCTGCTGTGCCGGCGAAAGCTCATCGTCAAAAATGCACAGGTCTACGTTCTCCTGCTGCACATAAAGCGCCAGCTCCTGCACCTTGCCGCGGCCGATAAAGAACGCCGGGTCCGGTTTGGGGCGCTTCTGCAGGAATCTTGCCACAACCTCCGCACCGGCAGTATCTGCCAGCTGCTTCAGCTCCTCCAAGGAATCCTCAGCAGTCCAGCCGCTGCTGTTGGGAACACCGTATTCCATGCCCACGATAATCGCCCGCTCCGTTCCCTGCGCCAGACTGGCACTGCCCGTCTGCTTATCAAGGATGCGCTCCACCATCGCTGCCAGATTCGGGAAGAACACGCCCTCCGCCTCCTGCAGCGTCAGCGGTCCGTAGCATTCCACCTGATATTGCTCGTTATCGTCAATACCGGTAATCATGCCGAAGCTCATCTGCGACTGGCTGATATCCGGCGAGGTAACGCCGACAGCAATCATCGCATCAAAGCGGTTATTCTTCAGCGCGGAAATATCCACACCGCTGAGCAGCGGATTGCCGTTGGGATGGGTATGCACGCAGCGCACACCGCTAAGACGGCTGGCACCGCGTCTGCCCTCTACCGGAGGCAGCTCCACACTCTGATCATTACCCACCGATACGGCAAGCACCTGCCCGTTGCGCGCAACGTAAACGCTCACCTCGCGGTTAATAAAATCAGTAACATCCGCCATACGCAAAGCCAGCTCGCTTGTCAGCAGCTGACCGCCCTCCAGACGGATATCATAAAAGGTTTTTAATTCTTCAATAACGGAATTACGGATGCCCTTCAGGTTGCCGTAAATTTCATTAGCCATGGGTATTCACCTCCAATAATTGGGGATGTATGCGTCAGCGACTAGAGGAGAATGCGTCAGATGCAAGGAATGGCGACGACGGCGTACATATTCGTACTCCTCACCCTTCGGGTATTAGCACGACCAACAGTTTTTACTGCGTTTACACTTGTAAAAACTGGGTCTTAGCGTCAGGAGCCATGACGACGCAGATGACGCATTATACTCGGTCGCCCTTTTTATTATCTTCTTGCCTTCGCAGGCTCAATATTAACCTTATAACCCTTGATAAAGTTCTTGTTCATCGCACCGATAACCTTTTCGGCTACATCCTCCGGTACCTCAACAAAGGTAAACTTATCATAGATATTAATCAGACCGATATCACGTGCCGGAATATCTGCTTCGATAGCAATGGTGCTGACAATATCCTTAACCATAATCTTCTGGCTGCGGCCGATGTTGATGAACAGGCGCACCATGCCGGGACGGCCGCCGGTGTTGCGCAGGTCCTTAGACAGAATATCCTCCTGCGGAGCCTCCAGAGCCTTAATGCCTTCCTGCATCAGCTTCAGAGCTGCTGCAGCAACCTCTTCGGCGCTGTAATCATCCAGCAGGCTTTCGGCAATCGGCATATAGTCATGGTATGCGTTCAGCTCCAGCACCGTCTGCATCTTGCTGATAATCTGGTCGCGCTGACGCTCGATAACGTTAGCAGCGGTCGGCAGCTGACGGCGTTGGATTTTAGTCTTGACGGTGCGCTCAATCAGCTTCAGCTGACGGAACTCACGCGGAGTGATGAAGGTCATAGCTACGCCGGTGTTGCCTGCACGACCGGTACGGCCGATGCGGTGAACGTAGCTTTCCGGATCCTGCGGAATATCAAAGTTGATAACGTGAGTAATATTGTCAACGTCGATACCGCGGGCAGCAACGTCGGTAGCAATCAGCACATCAACAGCGCCCTCGCGGAATTTCTTCATTACGCGGTCACGCTGGTTCTGGCTCAGGTCGCCATGCAGGCCCTCAGCCATGTAGCCACGGCTGGAAAGTGCGATAGACAGGTCGTCAACACCCTTTTTGGTACGGCAGAAGATAATCAGCTTGCCGTCGATTTCTGCGTCCAGCAGACGGCACAGGCCTTCAATCTTATCCTTGGTTTCGAAATAATATTGCTCAATCAGAGGTACAGTCAGCTCTTCCTTGGAAATGGTTACATTCTTCGGCGCCTTCATGTACTTCTTGGTCAAGCTCAGAATCGGACGGGGCATGGTTGCGGAGAACAGCAGAGTCTGGCGTTCAGCCGGCAGGCTGCGCATAATTTCTTCGATATCATCAACAAAGCCCATATCCAGCATTTCGTCGGCCTCGTCCAGTACCAGGAATTTGATATGGTCCAGACGGATAGTACCGCGGTTGATATGGTCAATCAAACGGCCCGGGGTACCAATAACAATCTGCACATTGTTGCGCAGCGCGCGGATCTGGCGTTCAATCGGCTGGCCGCCGTAAACAGGCAGCGCACGCACGCGGCGGGTGCGGCCGATTTTGCCTACTTCTTCCGCAACCTGAATAGCCAACTCACGGGTCGGAGTCATAATCAGCGCCTGAATATGCTTGAAGTCGGTAATTGCCTGCACCAGAGGAATACCGAAGGCAGCGGTCTTGCCGGTACCGGTCTGTGCCTGGCCGATAACGTCGTTACCTTCGAGCACCAGGGGAATAGTAGCGGCCTGAATCGGAGAAGGCTCTTCGAAGCCCATGTCAGTCAGGGCGGTTACAATTTTTTTGTCCAGCTCTAAGTTGCCGAACATCTCTTTTTGAATGGTCATTAATGTTTATCCTCCATATTGTTTTTTTCTTCTAATAATTTATCAATAGCCATGGAAATAGCTGTCTGAGCTATTCTCAGCTTATTTTCTGTTCTTGTCGACATAAAATGGTGCTCCTGGCAATATACCACGTCGTCAGTGGCAACGGCAATATATACCAGGCCTACCGGTTTGCCTTCGCTGGCTCCCGGTCCGGCATTGCCGGTAATGCTCACACCATAATCGCTGCCCAGCTGCTTGCGCACACCCAGCGCCATTTCACAGGCGGTTTCGCGGCTGACAGCGCCGTATTTGGCCAGCGTATCTGCCTGCACATTAAGCAGCTTCTGCTTAGCCATGTTAGTGTAGCTGACGATGCTTCCCAGCAGGTATTCGCTGCTGCCCGGAACATCCGTAACCAGGCTGCTGGCCAGACCGCCACTGCAGGATTCCGCAAAGGCAATAGTTTTACCCTGCTTCAGCAGCTCCTGCCCCAGGCATGCCGCCAGAGTGGCATCATCCACACCGTATATATAATTATCAACGCTCTTGCGTACCTTGGCTTCCATAGCGTCGAGCAGCTTAACTGCCTCCTTGTCATTGGCAGCCTTCGCCGTAAGCCTGATGAGAATTTCACCGTAGCGGGCATAAAGCGCAATCGTCGGATTTGTCTGCGCCATAATCAGCTCGTCGAGCTTAGACGCCACCATGGATTCGCCTATACCGCGCAGATGCAGAGTGCGCGACATGATAATGCCGTGCTCGCTGAAGCGCTGCAGCATTCGCGGCAGCAGCTGCTTTTCGCACACATCCGTAAGCTCGCTCGGAGGTCCGGGCAGCATAATAAAGATTTTGTCCTTATATTCCAGCCACAGTCCGGGAGCGGTACCCACATCGTTCTGCAGTACCTCGGCGCCGATGGGCACATACGCCTGCTTTTCGTTATTTTGCGAGGGGCAAAGTCCCTTCTTGGCAAAATAAGCATCTATGCGTCCCCACGTATCCAAATCGAGATAGCCTTCAGTATGACAAACCTCCATCACCATCTCCTTGGTAATATCACCGCGCGTCGGCCCCAGACCGCCGCTGGTAATGATGATATCGGCGCGCTGCATGGCCTGCTCCAGCACCGCGCGCATACGCTCCGGATTATCTCCGACCGTAGTGTGATATAAAACATCAAAGCCTATATTATTCAGCTTGCGGGATAAATACTGCACATTGGTATTCAAAATTTCACCCAGCAGCAGCTCCGTCCCGGTAGTAATGATTTCAACCTTCATCTGCTGTCACCCTCTCACCGGTTATTTTGACTATTACAGGAACGCTCTTAAACCAGCTCTGCCACCATTTCATAGGTAAAACCTTGCAGAATACGCACTCTTACCATCTGGCCTACCTCCAGCTCGGCGGCATTTTCGATAAAGATGTTGCCGTCGATATCAGGTGCCTCGTGATAGGAACGTCCTACCGCAAGAGCGGGGTTTTCTTCATCAAAGCCTTCGACGATAACGTCCAGCTCCTCATCCTCGCGCTCCTGATGGATTTCTTCGGAAATACCTGCCTGCAGCGCCATCAGCTCATGATAGCGGTTTTCCTTAACCTCAGGCTCAATCTGGGTTTCCATAGCGCCGGCTACAGTGCCCTCCTCCTGGGAATACTGGAACACGCCTGCGTTTTCAAAACGCTGCTTTTCAACAAAGTCCATCAGCTCCGCAAAATCCTCGTCGGTTTCACCGGGGAAGCCCACAATAAAGGTAGTGCGGATAGTAATTCCCGGAATACGCTCACGCAGCTTGGCCAGAAGCTCCTCTACCTGCGCGCGTGTATCGTAACGGTTCATGCTTTCCAGCAGTCTGTCGCTGGCATGCTGCAGAGGAATATCAATATACTTGCACACCTTGTCGCATTCGGCAAAGGCTGCAATCAAATCGTCCGTAAAGTTATTGGGATACAGGTACATAACGCGAATCCACTTAATGCCCTCCAGCTCGTTGAGGTCACGCAGCAGCTGCGGCAAAAGCAGCTTGCCGGTGAGGTCCTCGCCGTAGCGGGTGGTGTCCTGCGCAACTACAATCAGCTCCTTAGTGCCGTGAGCAGCAAGGCTTCTTGCCTCTGCCATAACCTCATCATAAGGGCGGCTGGTGTAGGGACCGCGCAGCTGCGGAATAATGCAGTAGGAGCAGCAGTTGTCGCAGCCCTCGGCAATTTTCAGATACGCCATGTAATCAGGCGTAGTCAGCATTCTGGGCAGAGCCTGCACATTTTTGCTTTCCAGCTTCTGCAGATGCTTCACGCGCTTGCCTGCCAGCACCTGATCGATAACCCAGCCGATATCGGTGAAGCTGTCGGTGCCGACGATAGCGTCAACCTCCGGCATGCTTTCGAAAAGCTCGTCTGCATAGCGCTGGCCGAGGCATCCTGTCATAATCAGATACTTGCAGCTGCCCTCCTCCTTATATTGCGCCATTTGTAAAATTGTGCTGATGGATTCCTCCTTCGCACTTTCGATAAAACCGCAGGTATTAACAATAATCAGTTCGGCATCTGCGGGATCGTTGGTAATATCCAGCTGCTTATCCTTGATAATACCCAGCATAACTTCAGAATCTACCAGATTTTTGGGACAGCCGAGGCTGACCATACCTATTTTCATTCTTTACCTCCAAAACCTGCTGCCCTCACTCTAGCTGTCGGGACAGCAAGCAAGAGCATAAATCACAATAATCTAATCACTATTCACTGATCACTGATGACTAATCACTAATAACTAACCACTATTTACTGAAACGAACCTTACTCAGCCACTTATTCGTCAGTCCGTCCTGCTTATCAGGCTCCAGATAGCTGCTGTTGAGCCAGATTTTATCTGCATCGGCAGCAGCCTCGTCAAAGCCACGCGGAAAGATGAACATGTAGCCTGTGGCGTTTTCCTGCGCTATCGCCTGCACCTGCTCGCTTGTCAAAAGCCATTCCATAACAGCAATACCCCGCAAATCATCGGCAGTGTTCTTAAACAGGCCTACGCAGAAAAGATTTACCGGCGTGCCTTCCTTGGGATAGACAACATAAGCGGGAAATTTATTTTCCAGATATTTAAAAACGTAGCTTTGTCTTGTTATGGCCACATCCGCATCACCCACCGCCGCCATGCGCACAGGTGTAAAGGGGAACTTGGCATATTGCCCGATAAAGCGGTTGATATCGCCTAAATACTCCAGCGATTCATCCTCGCCGAAGCGGTCTGCCAGACCTGCCAGAAAGTTTTGCGTGCTGTTGCTGTCGGATAAATTTTCCAGAGCAATGCGCAGCTGCTCTTTTCCTGCCAAATCCTGCCAGCTGCAGATATTAGTCTGGCCGACAGTACGGGCGTACTGCTGGTTGACCAGAAAAACTATCGGATCATAGAAAATACCGTACCAGCTTAAATCCGCGTCACGGAACTTCTGCGGCAGTCTGTCGCCATCGGCAAAGGCCACAGGCTTCAGGCTTCCCTGACGCTTCAGTCCGGCAAGCGTGCGCTGCTCGGCCAGCACAACGTCCGGCAGCTCCCCGCCAGGCTTCAGCTCGTAAACAGCCTTCAGCTGCAGCTTAGCCTTATTATCCTTGTTAAATGCATCCACCAGATTTTCAGTAAATTTATTATCAAGCTCGGAATACAGGATAATGGTTTTTGCCCCTGCGTTCTGTACAGGAGCAGGCTGCTCACCGCAGCCTCCCGTCAATATTCCGGCCAACATCAGCACTAAAAAGATACAACGGACCATCTCATCCCTCCGTTACTATCTGCGGCGCTTATCCTCACGCCTTTTTCCACCGGTACTGCCTGAAGCGATACTGCGGTTTGCATTACGCTTCGGTCCGCGAGATGCATCACGCTTCGCGCCACGCGCTCCGCCGCGCTGCTCCTGCTCCGTATGCAGCAGGCATTTAGGCCCGCTGCCCACAAGGTCCATACGGCCTGCCTTCTGCAGTGCCTCCAGCACCAGCTTGCGGTTACGCGGAGCACGGTACTGCATCAGCGCACGCTGCATTGCCTTATCATGCGGATTGCGGGCCACAAATACGGTTTCACCGCTTTCCGGGTCGATGCCGGAATAATACATCGCCGTCGCCGCACTGCCGGGAGTAGGAATGAAGTCCTGCACCTGCTCCGGATTGTGCTTGATGTCACGCAAAAACTCTGCCAGCTCAATAGCATTGTTCAGCGTGCAGCCCGGATGGCTGGAAATAAAATACGGCACCAGATATTGCGGCAGGCCGATTTCTTTATTTTTTTGCGCATAAAGGCGCATAAACTTCAGATAAACTTCCTTGCCGGGCTTACCCATACGCGCCAGAACCTGGGGAGCGATATGCTCAGGCGCCACCTTCAGCAGACCGCTGATGTGATAGCGGCACAGCTCATCCAAGAAATCCTGCTTTTTATCCGCCAGCATATAATCATAACGGATACCGCTGCGAATAAACACCTTCTTAACGCCCGGTAAAGCGCGCAGCTTACGCAAAAGCGCTATATAATCGCTGTGGTCGGCATCAATATTGGGGCACGGCTTGGGGAACAGGCACTGTCTGTCCTTGCACACGCCGTATTTCAGCTGCTTGGCACAGGAAGGATGGCGGAAGTTGGCTGTAGGGCCACCAACGTCATGGATATAGCCCTTGAAGCCGTCCAGCTGCGTCAGAATCTTAGCTTCGCGCAGAATAGATTCATGGCTGCGAGCCTGAATGATGCGTCCCTGATGCGCATGAATAGCGCAGAAGGAACAGCTGCCGAAGCAGCCTCTGCTGCTTACCAGGCTGAACTGAACCTCTTCGAGCGCCGCAACGCCTCCCTTGACATCATAGCTCGGATGCCACTTACGCATATAAGGCAAATCATAGATAGCGTCCATCTCCTCCATCGTCAGCGGGAAGATGTTCGGATTCTGTACGATATATTTCTTCTGTCCCTTTTGGACTACGATTTTGCCATAAAACGGGTCCTGCTCCTTGCTCTGCAGCTTGAAGGCTCTGGCAAATTCCTTGCGGTCGTCCTTGATAGCCTTCCAGTCGGGAAGCTCCACATATTCGTCATCGGGCAGAGTGTCGGACATATAGGCCGTGCCGCGGATATAATGCATATCCTCGGCGCCGGCACCGCCTGCCAGATAGTCGGCAATTTCCACTACCTGCTTTTCGCCCATGCCGTAAATCAAAAGGTCCGCGCCGCTGCTCTCCAGAATAGAGGGCATCAGCTTGTTTTCCCAGTAGTCGAAATGCACAAAACGGCGCAGGCTGGCTTCAATGCCGCCGATAATTACAGGCATATCCGGCCACAGCTGCTTGACGAGCTGCGCATAAACGGCCGTAGCATGGTCGGGACGCTGTCCCACCTCGCCGCCTGCGGTATACTTGTCGACAGCACGCTCATTCTTGGCTGCCGTATAACGGCACAGCATGGAGTCAAGGTTGCCGCCGGAAATAAGCACGCCCAATCGCGGCTTGCCCAGCTCTGCCAGATATTCTGCTTTATCCCAACGCGGCTGGCACAGCATAGCTACCTTGTAGCCCTGCGCCTCCAGTACACGGCAGATTACTGCCGGACCGAAGGAGGGGTGGTCTACATAAGCATCGCCGCTGATAAACAGAAAGTCAATCTGCTCCCAGCCACGCTCGGCAATTTCTTGAGCGGAAATTGGTAAAAACTGTTTCATTAAAAACTCCTGAACAAATTATTATTTCTTCTTATCGGCCTTCGCTTCGCCGGCAGCCTGCGGCTGCTGCGGCTCAGCCTGCTTAACCTCAGCCTGCGGCTTCGGTTCTTCTGCCTTCGGCGCAGGTGCAGCTGCAGCGGGCTGCGGCGCTTCCTCTACTGCGGCAGCAGGTGCGGCCTTGGTTTCAGCTACGGGCTGCGGTGCGGCCTCCTCTGCCTTAGCTGCGGCTGCAGGCTGTGCGGGAGCGTTGCGCAGATAGGTCTTCACGGCCACGCCATGCTCGCCCTTCAGGTCAACAGCCTCGCCGTTCACCTTAATGCGTACAACACCGATATTGCCGTACTTGACAATCAGCTTATCCTTAGCCTCGAAATGCTTGCTTTCCTTAGCATGCAGAATGCCGGCAAAAAGCTCCTTGCCGTCGGCACTCGCCTCCAGCCAGCAGTCACCCTCAGCCTCCAGGTCAACGGTAACCTTATCCAGCACTGCGGGCGCTTTAGCTTCAGGCTTAACCTGCTCGGTCTGCTTGGCCTCATCCTTAGGCATATTTTTAAAATAGTTAATCGTAGCGGGAATAGCAAAATAGCCTGCCGTGAGCACCGCTACCGCTGCTAAGCCTGCCAGGCACTGCTTCATCGGCAGCTTCGGCAAACCCGGCATTTCAAAGCGGCCTGTACCGCTGCCGATATCACGCTTATCCTTCAGCTGGATGTTGAGGCGGACCTTTTCCACCTCGCGGATACCCTTGCTGCGTACAGCCTCTGCCGCCATACCGGCAGCACTTGCTTTATATTCATTAACAAGCTCCGGACCGTTCAAGCCCAGATAATTACCGTAGTTGCGGATTATTCCCTTCAGGAAAACCTCGCCCGGAGTCTTGTCATATTCATCATTTTCTACAGCCTGCAGATAACGGCTGCGGATACTGGTAGCCTTTTCGGCATCAGCAAGAGAGATACCCTTGGCCAGTCTTGCTTCTTTCAAAATTGCGCCGACAGTCTTTTCCTTATCATCCATTTCGCCTGCACCTCCGCTTATTCACGGCGCAGGAAGCGTTCCTCTGCTTCCTTACGCGACATTATAACCTCTCGTGGCTTGCTGCCTACGGATTGACCGACAATGCCCAGCTCCTCCATGGTATCTACCAGACGCGCCGCACGCGTATAGCCTATGCGGAAGCGTCGCTGCAGCATGGAGCTTGATGCCTGCCCCATGTCCAGCACAAGGCTCAGGGCATCCTCGAAAAGCTCATCCTCTGCAGGCGCATTGGAGCCTGCATCCTCGGCATTATGGCCTTTATTATCACATTCCAGCTCCTGCTCTGTTACCTCTTCGCTGTAATTTACAGGAATGGACTGCTTGATAATGAAATCTACTATTTTATTCAGCTCATCATCGCTGACGAAGGCACCCTGCACACGCACGGGCTTGTTGTAGCCCATGGGGTAAAAGAGCATATCGCCCTTGCCCAGCAGCTTTTCGGCACCGCCCATATCAATAATGGTGCGCGAATCTGTCTGCGAGGATACGGCGAAAGCAATACGTGAAGGAATATTCGCCTTGACGATGCCTGTAATAACATCTACGGACGGACGCTGGGTGGCCAGAATCAGATGGATACCGGCAGCGCGGGCCTTCTGTGCCAAACGCAGGATGGCATCCTCCACATCAACCTTGGCTACCATCATCAGGTCGGATAACTCGTCGATGATGATTACGATATAAGGCATCTTTTCGGCGGCCTGTGCGTTATAGGTTTTGATGTCACGCACACGGCTGTCGGCAAACGCCTTATAACGGCGCTCCATTTCCGCTACCGCCCAGTGCAGCGCGCTGGCTGCCTTTTTCGGCTCGGTGACAACAGGTGTCAGCAGATGCGGAATACCGTTGTAATTAGACAATTCTACGACCTTAGGGTCGACAAGAATCAGTTTAACCTCGTCCGGGGTAGCACGGTACAAAAGACCGGCGATAATCGTATTGATACACACCGATTTACCGGAGCCTGTGGAGCCTGCTACCAGAAGGTGCGGCATTTTCGCAAGGTCGGCGGAAATAATATCACCGCTGATATCCTTGCCCAAACCAATGCACAGATGCTCCTTGGCATTGCGCACACTGCCTGCCTCCACAACCTCACGGAAGCACACGGGATCGTTCTTCGTGTTCGGCGCTTCGATGCCGATGGCGGATTTGCCGGGAATCGGCGCCTCGATACGCACACCAGGCGCAGCCAGACGCAGGGCAATATCATCCGCAAGGTTCACCACCGAGCTTACCTTCACACCTGCCGCAGGCTCCAGCTCAAAGCGGGTAACCGACGGTCCGCGTGTAACGGCAACAACTCTGGCGCGCACCTTGAAGTCTGCCAAAGTCTGCTCCAGCACCGCACATTGGTCCATGATGTCCTTCTGATAGGTGGACGGGTCGCTGGCCTTCGGCGTATCCAGAAGCTCCAGCGGTGGCAGCTGATAGCTGCTCGCGGCCTGCGCTTCAGGCTCATATGCTGCAGCGGTCTGCGGAGCAGGCGCCGCTGCGGCAATTTTATCCGCGCTGTCAAAAATCGTTACGGCCGGCTTCTCCGGTTCAGGCTCAGGCTGCGGCTCCGCCTTAGCAGGCGCTGCAAACGCTGCCGCCTGCTCCTCGCGATAGGTATTGCGGATTACGGAAGCAGGACGCTCCGGTTCGGGCTCCGGCTCATGTTCAGCAGCCGGCGGCTCCGCATCATCCAGAAAGCGGCTGTCCGGCTCGTAATCATCGTCATAATTGATAATCGGTCTTACAATGACCTCGGGTTTGGACTGCTCCCATTCGGGCAGCTGCACAGGGTCACGCTCTATTTCCTCTTTTAAAGGTGATTTTTCGTAAACACTCTTGTTTTTCGTAAAGCCCAAAATGCTTCTGAAAGCACTTTTCTTCTGCACGCCCTCGTTGAAGGCATCAAACTCGGGGCTGGTATAGTTGCTGATAACGTTATCCGCAGGAGCGGCATGCTGTTGAGGCGCGGCACTCTTGCGCTTGAACACGGTCCTGGACACAATCTCCGGACGCTTGCGCTCCTCCCTCACCTTGTCGTCGGGGCGCACCAACGTCAAATCGTCGGAGGTCAGATAATCCTGCCACAGCTCCCACCATTTGCGCAGCGGCAGCACCAGGCCCAGCAGCCACAGCCAGCCTAAGGCAAGAATAATATAAACCATTACATCACCGGCAAAGGAACGCAGCAGCTTCAGCAAAAGGCCGCCTATAAGACCGCCGCCCTCCGCTATCAGCGAAGGCTCCAGCTCAGCGCCAACAGGCACAAAAACATGATGAGCTGTGCCTGTAAGGCACAGCGTCACCAAAGTAAAAATTAATGTTCTCTTGTTAAAAACACCAAATTGTCCTCTAAGCAGCTGCCAGGACGCAGCAAAGAAAGCCAAAGGCAGCAAAAAGATACCCTTACCCAGCAGATTCTGCTCCACCAGATAAGCATAATGCATTACGCCGTCCTCAGCCGTCATAAGAAGAGCGGCTGCAAACAGCAGACCCATAAGCAGGCAGACAACGCCGACAGGGCGCGAGTAGCTTCTATTCTGTTGCTTCCTTCTTCTTTCCTTGCGCAAGATAAGACAACTCCTAAAATCGCAGCTGCCGGCAGTCATCCTTTATCAGCTGACTGCTGACAACCGTTCACAAAAAACTATTCACTAATCACTAATCACTGAAAGCTATCAGATTTCCATGATAATCGGCAGAATCATCGGACGGCGGCGGGTTCTTTCGAACAGGAAGCGTCCCAGAGAATCACGGACCGTGGACTTGATTGCCGACCATTCGGAAACATTGTTTTCCTCGCAGCGGTCCAAGGCAGCCTGCACCTTATCGCGTGCTTCATCCATCAGGTCCTCGGCCTCGCGTACATAAACAAAGCCGCGGGAAACGATATCCGGACCGGAAACCACATGGCAGGATTCCTTGTCGATGGTTACGACAACAATCATGATACCGTCCTGAGAAAGCTGACGGCGGTCGCGCAGTACAATGTTGCCTACGTCGCCGACACCAAGGCCGTCAACCAGCACCTTGCCTGCAGGCACCTTGCCGTTAATGGTAATGCTGCTCTTGGTCAGCTCGATAACGCTGCCGTTTTCACCGATAACAATGTGGTCTGCCGGCATGCCAAGGGATTTAGCCAGATTAGCATGCTTAACCAGATGACGGTATTCACCATGCACAGGCATGAAGAAACGCGGACGCACCAGATTGTGCATCATCTTGATTTCCTCCTGGCTGGCGTGGCCGGAAACGTGGACGCCGTTGCTTTTTTCATAAATAACGTCCGCACCCAGCTTGTACAGATGGTCGATAGTACGGGAAACGAGCTTTTCGTTGCCCGGAATCGGTGTAGCAGAAATAATTACTGTATCACCGGGCATAATATCAACCTTTTTATGGTCATTCATAGCCATACGGGTGAGCGCGCTCATCGGCTCGCCCTGACTGCCGGTGGTGATAATAACAACCTTTTCCGGCGTATAGTTATGAGTTTCATCAATATCAATCAAAACGCCCTCGGGAACCTTTAAGTAACCCAGCTCCTTGGCGATATTTACAACATTCACCATGCTGCGGCCGATAACTGCTACCTTACGGTCGTACTTCACAGCAGTATCAATAACCTGTTGGATACGATGTACGTTAGAGGAGAAGGTTGCTACTATAATACGGTGCTTAGCATAGCGGAACTCCTCGTCAAAGGTCTGGCCAACCATTTTTTCGCTGGGAGTGAAGCCCGGGCGCTCGGCGTTGGTGCTGTCTGCCAGCAGGCACAGCACACCGCGGTCGCCGTATTCGGCAAATTTATTGAATTCCATAACCTGTCCGTCGACAGGAGTGTGGTCGATTTTGAAGTCACCGGTGTGGATAATAACACCGATAGGAGTAATAATCGCGATAGCAACAGCGTCCGGAATGCTGTGGTTTACGCGGATGAAATCAAGCTTGAAGGCACCGGCGTTAATCTTGTCACCGGGTTTTACTACGTGCAGGTTTTCGTTGCCTACACCGTTTTCCTTCAAGCGGCCTTGTAAAATACCCAGAGTAAGTGCGGTACCATAAACGGGACAATCAATTTGTTTCATAACATAGGGCAGCGCACCGATATGGTCCTCGTGACCATGTGTCAGAAAGATACCCTTAATTTTATCTTTATTCTCAACCAAATATGTAATATCGGGAATAACCAAGTCAATGCCGAGCATATCGTCTTCAGGGAACATCAGTCCTGCATCAATCAGGATCATGTCATCCCCGTAACGGAATACCGTCATATTTTTACCAATTTCGCCCAAACCACCCAGCGGGATAATTTGGACCTTATGTTGAAATTTACCCAAAAAAAATACACCTCCATTTTTTATTTTACATTCTTCCGTACAAATGTAGAAATTGAATTTGATACTGTGTCCGCACACATACTCTCTACTTTATTATACACTAAATATGGGCTATTGACAAATAGTGATACATATTTTTTGTGAAAAGTTTGTTGCCAAACGGATGATTTTTTGGCAGAGGTAAAGCGCATGCAAAAAAGCGGCTGAAGGCAATGCACTCCCCTGCACCCTTGACATTCCCTTGTATTTCAAGTAAACTTAAACTAAGTTCTTCAAAACCGCAAGTAAGCTTATGCCTCCGGCTCATTTACCTGCGGACAATTAAATAAGCAGTATATCCTGCAGATGCATCTTTTCTGCAGAAGCTTAAGCAAGGCCATTTATTTTTATCTGGTACATTCTAAGAGTAGTACAAACTGACGATTTTTTATCGTCAGGGTACTGCTCTTTTTTGTTTTTCAGGCGCTTTGCAACTGCTTATGTATTTTTTACTTTATCTGTGTTAAAAGGTTATCGCTGAGCTTATAAATTTATCTCTCGCTTATGTAGAGAAACTGAAGGAAGATCAAACTGAGCAGTCCTGCAAATAATCTTGTCGCTGTTATGAAAAAGGCGTTCTACCGCAGTTGGGTAGAACGCTTTTATTCTTTTATGTTCGCCGTGAGCTTCACTTCTTCTTGCGGTCAAAATTATAAAGCCCATATAATCCGCCAGTGATTAAATTAAGAAAGCTATTAGCATAGAGGCCAATTAGTGTCTTTCTCTCGCTTCCACGTAATTATACAAAAGAACGGACCTATAATGTAGCTGCTTTTTTGCCAGTATGGATCAAAAAACATGACAACAAACATAAAGAGGTAGATACATCCTAAAAATTTAGCATATTTTTTACGCGTCATAAAACTACTCCTTCAAATCGTCAATTTCTTCCTTACCTTCAGGCTCCAGCTGGCAGTATTTATTTCTTTATGTTTTTGGTTTCCTGCTCCAATTCCAACAGGTCAAACTCATCGGCTTGCGCTGCCTCGAATGCTTTGCGACGTGCATCAAATTCTTCGTAAATTTTACGGGCGTGTATCTGGGCTTGTTCCATGGTGACTTTTCCGTGAGATTGAAGCACGGGGACGCCATGATCTAAAAGCAGTTTATCTACACTGGCGCGCCAGAAGTCAAGCGTTAAGTCTTTACGCATTTTTACATGCAATTCAGCACTTTCAAGGAAGATAGTTACTAAACGGTTAAGAACATCTATTTCGTCAGATGTGAGGTAATTTTTGGCGACTATAACATCAGCTTTGCGTACGATTGAACCACTCCATGAGGTCAAGGCCATATTGGGAGCATCTGCATTTGCACGTGTAGCTATAATTTCAGCAGCAGTTTTTCTTGTGACGCCAAAAAGCAGTTTGTTTTGTGTGTCTGCAAAGAATAAGTTCGTTGCTTTTTCGGTAACCTTGTAGTCGCTGGATAGAGCGAATAAGTCACGCAGCTTCTGATAAAAACGTTTTTCGCTGGCGCGAATGTCGCGAATCTGTTCCAGCAATTCGTCGAAATAATCCGGACGGCCATCCGGGTTTTTCAGGCGGTCCTTGTCAATGATAAAGCCTTTCTGCAGATATTCCTTTAAGGTATTGTTTGCCCATTGGCGGAATTGCGTGCCACGTGGGGAGCGAACACGGAAACCAACAGCAAGGATAACGTCAAGACTATAATATGAAACAAGATAATTTTTCCCATCTGCTGCAGTTGTTCGGATTTTCCGAACAACTGAATTTTCATCTAATTCGTCTTCAGAAAAGATATTTTTTATATGCTCGCTAATACTGGATTTACTGCTGTTAAATAAATCAACCATCTGCGCCTGCGTTAACCATACAGTGCCGTTATCGGCGTAAAGTTTAATTTCAGCTTTGCCATCTGCAGTGTTGTAAATAATAATGTCTGCCATGTATTCATTCCTCACTTTCAAAATCTATTATCCTAAACTCTCCACGTCTTCTTCCGCCTTGCGTTGGAGCTTGGCCAGCTTAACATCAATCAAATCGTCAATTTCTTCCTTGCCGTCAGGAGGCAGCTGGCGGTATTTTTTTATGTATGTTTCTTCTTGCTGGGTGAGGGAGAGAGATGGTGGCGTGGGAGCGTCTTCCCAGCCCATAAGGTAAGCAGGTTTTACTCCTAGAGCTTTAGCAAAAGCAACTATTTTTGATTGGGTTATATCGTTTTCACCAGATTCTATCTTTGCTATTGTAGAACGTAATTTATAACCTAATCTTTTTGCGAGCTCTTCTTGAGACATATTTAATTCTTCTCGCCTTGCTCTGATTCTATCGTACAATGTCATGAGCAACACTCTCCTGTCTTTAATATAAGGTTATAGCAGCATAATTGTTCCATATGATCAACAAAAAATTGCCTAATAAGCAAAAATGTTGATAAAAAAGAACGAAGAGATTATAACGAATCTGTGATTAAAAATCAACAAAAGAGGTGACAAATAATCACGGGCAGTATTACATGTGAATTAGCCGTCACTAAAGCGAGAATATCGAAAGGAGCTATAGCGAATGCTCTTGGGATATCTCGCATGAGTTTAACGCGAAAAATCAACAATGTTACTGAATTTAAAGCCAGCGAAATTTCGCTGCTTAAAACTATTTTGCATCTTGATGACAAAGAGCGCGGTTTGAGTACCATCAGAAATTACATCACTCTCAAACAGCTGCTTTGAATTTATTGATAGTACCCATGTTTGAGTACCATCAGAAATTACATCACTCTCAAACTAGTGCGACTACTAGCAGACTACAACATAAGTTTGAGTACCATCAGAAATTACATCACTCTCAAACTCTAGTAATTCTTCAAACATATTATCACCTGTTTGAGTACCATCAGAAATTACATCACTCTCAAACTTTTGATAACGAAAATGCCGTTCTCGTGCTGTTTGAGTACCATCAGAAATTACATCACTCTCAAACTTTCAAGCAACTTCTCCTTTAACCCCAATGGTTTGAGTACCATCAGAAATTACATCACTCTCAAACCTTCTTGTTGTTCACTATCGTAATCTTCTAGTTTGAGTACCATCAGAAATTACATCACTCTCAAACAAATTTCTGTGCTAAGTGCCAAGAATCAAGGTTTGAGTACCATCAGAAATTACATCACTCTCAAACCTGATAGCCGCGTTGTGCATCAAGTTACTCGTTTGAGTACCATCAGAAATTACATCACTCTCAAACCTTCTAGCAGATTCGTTTGCTCTTTGAATTGTTTGAGTACCATCAGAAATTACATCACTCTCAAACCGATGATTCCCCAAGCTAATATTCGCCGCTGTTTGAGTACCATCAGAAATTACATCACTCTCAAACCGATGATTCCACAAGCCAACATCCGCCGTAGTTTGAGTACCATCAGAAATTACATCACTCTCAAACACCCTTCCGCTTGCGTGCTGACAAGCTTATGTTTGAGTACCATCAGAAATTACATCACTCTCAAACTTTTTATAGCGCGTATCGGGAATAACTATTGTTTGAGTACCATCAGAAATTACATCACTCTCAAACTTAGCTACTATTCTAATTTTACAAATTGTAGTTTGAGTACCATCAGAAATTACATCACTCTCAAACTAGCGGTCTAATCGCACGTTTTTCAGTGATGTTTGAGTACCATCAGAAATTACATCACTCTCAAACGAAACACCTCGCTTTAACCTAACAAGGAAAGTTTGAGTACCATCAGAAATTACATCACTCTCAAACCTTCCTAATCCTGAAGCAGCAGCCTCAATAGTTTGAGTACCATCAGAAATTACATCACTCTCAAACAAGCTCTATAACGCTGCTAAAAAAGAATTCGTTTGAGTACCATCAGAAATTACATCACTCTCAAACGTGCTTGTGTTGTAAATGCTGATACTATTGGTTTGAGTACCATCAGAAATTACATCACTCTCAAACCCGGTGGTTCTCCTTATAAGTTAAATATGAGTTTGAGTACCATCAGAAATTACATCACTCTCAAACTCTCTTTGATTAAGTAAATCATCTAACATAGTTTGAGTACCATCAGAAATTACATCACTCTCAAACATGCAAAGGATATTACTTACGAGCAAATTAGTTTGAGTACCATCAGAAATTACATCACTCTCAAACCTCAAATTAAGAGATTGTCCACGAATGAAACTATCATCACCATAGCGTAATTTCCTCAGGTCCCTATAAAGACATTATAAATCACTCAAAATTCTTTGTCAAAATCATTTCACAACACATAAATCACCATCAACTATACAAACAACTTCTTCTGCAAGCTCCTGCTCAACACTGTTTTCCAAAAGAAGCAGATGCATTTTCCTGTAAAACGCTTCTTTATAAAAATTCTTCAGCTCATCATTTGTCAAATAAGTCTTCAAATTTACGAAAGCCAAGATCTTTACTTTTTGAAACTTGCTGCAGACATCCATAAAATATACCAGACCTTCCAGAAAATTTTCCTCCCCGTCTTCAAATTCCAACTCTAATGCTTTAAATAAGCTCTGCAGATTAAAATCGTCTTGAAACTTCAAGGCATAATCAACCTGATTAAGCAAGCCATAAGTATACTCTGCTATCTGACCTTTCACTCTACAGGTATTCAAATAATTTTCTTCATTTATTCCCAGCTTACCAAGCTCATTATATAAGCCGGTTAATGCTTTGCGTGAATTTATCTCCAAAGCAAACGGATTTACAACAAGGCAGACATCCTTATCAATTTTTAAAATTTTATTATTGTCAGATAAAACAAACCTACCTTCTCCACCGTCAATCTGCTTAGCAAGCTCTTGAATCATTCTTCGGAAAAGCTCCTTATGCTCCATCACTAAAACATTAACTCTGTTTTCTTGAAAAATAAGCTGCTGCTCCAACTCCGTATAAACCAGCTTCATAATATTACCAATCTTTCATCACTGTTCAAAACATCATTATGCGCTTGTCCAACCAAAACCTCCATACGCGAAAACTGTCGTTCCGTAACTGTAAGCAACTGCACCAATCCTTCTTGCGGCAAATTCAGCTTGACCTTCTTGATGATTGCATCTGCAGCTATCGCGTTAAGCGCAATTTTGCAATACACAGATTCCTGCATCATCATAAACCCATTCTTTAACAGATACTTACGAAAAATCCTATAAGAACGCTTATTCTCAAGCGTAGTAACAGGCAAATCAAAAAGAACTAATATTCTCATAAATCTATAGCTCATAATACATCATACAAAGCTGTTCCACTTGATTACGCTCACATCATTACTGTTCAACGCGTCAAAAACACTCTTGCAATAAAGCTTAATAGCATAATTAAGAGTAACCTGCTTTTCATTGTTTATAACATTTTTATTTAGTACTTCTAAAATCTCATGCTTCTGCTCTTTATCAAAGCAATGCAGCTTTTCTTTTACCAGCATATCATATACCTGATAATCAACAAAAGGCCGCAGCGGCTCCATAATATCCGAGCCCAAATTGAATGCATTGAAAATATTATCATGAATCAGTCCAAGCTGTGTAAGATAACCATTGGCAGTTATCTCCCTGTTGCATGCAGCTAATAAAACCATATAACCATAATTCAATGCTGCATTAACAGCAATATCATCCGCTCTGGTGAATCCCAATCCAAAAATAGAGTTAAAATAAACTTTTGCGGCATGCCCTTCCCGATTACTGGCATCCAAATATTGAAGCTGTGTCGCATATTCATCCAGCATAGAAGCTGTATCAAGCCCCAGTTTTTTCAACAAGGCAGATTGCATCTTAATTTTGGTATATATAATTGCAGTACCAACATCGCCTTTGGTGCTTTCGCTCCAAGCTATCTGTTGCTTTATTTTAGCACTGACATCATGCGCTCCATAATACGGAATAAGCTCAGCTGAAGGATTTCTTTTGCTGTCACAAAAAATCACCTTTATCTTTCTATCCATCATTTCCGCAAGCAAAGCCGCTGTCAACGAAACCTGCGTTGTTTCAATAAGCAGTACTGAAATTTCATCAAGATGGACCTTGGTGGTCCGCTCTCCGCGAACCACCATATAGCCCAATTGTAAATCCAGCTTTGCCCGTGTACTTATAACAATTACACGCCAGCTCATAGCTTCATCAAATCCACTTCCTGTTCAAAAACACCTGTCGGTGACTGGTTAATCAGAATGCATTGTTTAACATTGGAGATATTGGTATTCCATGTTACCTTTCCTACGTTCTTACCTGCTCCAAGAAGTTGTAAATCAGCTGTCGCACTTAAACACTTAAACAGATTTAAAATTTCTTTCAAAACGTGAATTTGTTTTGATACAAATAAGCCTTTAAAATTCTCTCTACGTTTTTCCAAGGTTGCAGATTGAGAAGCAGGTCTCTTTTTATACAAATTATTAGCAGACTTTGCAAGCAGTATATCATAAATCCGCATATTGTTTTCTTTACCGATTCCCCATGTCTTTTCATAAAAATCTAACCTTTTTCTTGCTTTTTGCTTTTTCTCTTCATCAGCATTCTTATCAGCAATAATCTCGTCATTGACCGCCAAATTATTCTCATATTTAAATGCCTTTTTCAAGTAAGCAATACTATATTCATCTATACATAATTGACTAGCAACATAAAATTGAAGTTGTTTTAGTTGTCTCCCAGAAATATGCATAGGAAAGCCATTTATCTTAAACAAACTATATTTTTTGATTTTAGGAATCTTAATCTCAGGCTCGCACAGCTGTACAACATCAGTTAGATAATTTTGCACAGCTTTTTCTCCTTGTTTTGCATAAACCAAAGGGATTCCTTCTATTGATAACTGAACAGCTCCCTTTTTTCCTTCTGATTTAACTAAAGCAAAATATGCTGTAGTCAAGGAATCATACCCGCCATACTTCTCTACAGATAAACCCGCTTTCAAAGGCAACTGTCCACTCTTGGCTTTAAGCGGTTGCTGTTTAAATAATTCTCCTTTGCCTTCTACCGGTTGTCTGGTAAAGAGAATATTGTTCTTAAGCATAGTCTTGGTAACAGTTGTAATCGTACCGTCTTTACCACCAATCCAAGCAATCTCACTATCACGTTTAATGCTAAATTTATAAAAAATCTCCGGTTTCAGGCTATAACGTCTGTTATCTTGATTTTTGGTAATAAAACTTAAAGGGTTAGCGGTAAATTTCACATGATAGCAATTACCGACCACAATATTCAGATAAGCATCCTTTGCATGATGCAAATCGTTAACCTCACGGCATTTAATAAATTTAAACTGATGACGGAAATCAGATACATTGCCGGCCTTAACATATACAATCTCACTATGCTTATACGCTGTCTTTAAAATCGTAGCAACAGCTTTTGTCGACTGTCTTGTCTCCACAAGCTGTCTGCTGATAAAGCCGGCCAGCTCTTCGTCTCTCAGCTGTGTACTGCGTGTCAGACGTTCATATTTTCTTTCATCAATGAATCCCTTATCATACAGCAGCTTCCAGAAGCTATGCATTTTGGTGCGAATTGCTGCATCAAGCGGATAAATATCTGTTTTGGCGGCATTAACCTCCTTTTTAACAAGTACCCTGTTGCTAAGGCTGTCATCCTTTGTTTTGGAACGCGGATAGATATGATCAATGTCATACAGATTATCATCATACAAAGAAGCCAGTTCTATTGTTTCGCCCGTATACATGCAGCGTCCCATCTGTGTATAGTAAAGATAGAGCTTATCACTGCGCAAATCATCTTCTTTTTTGGAACTCAGCTGAATTTTAAATGCGTTGAGCTCATCTGTATGAGGCATAAAATCAATGTTTTCTTCCTTGCATTGTTTATATAAGTCCTGTAACTTTTTCAGACGGCTATCAGTACGCTTGCTTTCTTCCTTGCTTCTGGCCATCTCAATAAAAATACGCTTTGGCTCGTGGCCCGTAATTTTCTTGATTTCTTCCAATATCGTCAGCGTCTGCCAGATAGAACGCTTAACTGAAGGATAAACATAAAGCTCTTCAACGTCTTTGTATGTCAGTTTACTATTACTGTTTTGCCTGCCACTATTAAACTCTTTAATCTTACCAATAAAATCATAAGAACAATAGCTGCTCAAAAGCTCCATGAAATTTTTATTTGTATGACGCAAAGCACTGATAATAGTGACAAGTTCACCAAAACCCTTATCCTCATAAGCAATAGCACTGCTATTCAATAACGTTGCAGACAGTCTGCCCCAATCCTTATATTTAAGCTTTTTGATAGCTTTGATTTTATCATCGGAAATCTGCGGATAAGTATTTCTGATTTTTGTTGCCAACATCTTTTTCTCGTCGCAGAATAAGGTTATCCATCTGATAATATTCTCAATTTCATCTCTATGCAGTTGAATATAATCTTCACCGAAAATTCTTCTAAAATCATTATATGATTTCATCGAAGCATTAATCTTATCATCAATGCCTCCGATATTTTGGAAAGAAATATTTTCCTGTCTAAAAAATCTTTCTAATGTTTTCTTGGTAACCTTTGATGTCTTAGCAAGAAAAAGCTGTTTAAAGATCTTTTCCAGCACATCAACAGGCAAGCGTTCGCCGTCAACAGTAATATTGTTAATAGCATTACGCACCATAAACTCCGAATACAATAATGATTCCTTAGGAAGTACGTCTTCACCAACAAGATACGTGCATTTTGCTGTCATATTGGTTATAAACTTTTCTGCACTCTCTTCCAAATTTACAATTTCAGTAAAATTCCAAGGATAAATTTTTTCATTCTTACGTACAACCCAACATCTGCCCTGTTCTTTGGACATACGTGTACCCGCAAGCGGACCTACATAATACGGTATTCTGAACTTAACAATCTGTTCAATTTTTTCACGCACAGAAAGACCGTTATTATCAGTCTCACCTAAAAACGGTAAATAGCCCTCAGCATTATCAAGAATGCATTTTAATTCCGCTAAATGCACCTGGATGGGAATGATGCCATTATCCTTAGTTGTTTGTTTAGGAAAAGCAAATCCATTGGCAATGCGAAACAGTAAACGTTCCTCCTCTGTTTTGGCACCATCAATACTCGTAATTTCCTGCATTATTTTTTTGTATTCTGCAATACCGTCAAGCTGCTTCTTTAGATCCTTACAAAAATCAAGCTGATTACGTCCTTTGATTCCTTTAGCATATTTCTCATAAGAAATATCTCCATCCTGCCTGAAAATCTTATTATATAAAGGCTTACCTTTAATCATGGATTTCAAAACAGCCAAATCACGTTTATGTTCTTCATAAACCTGCACCTTGCACTCAGAAAGCAGATGTTGTTCACCTTCATCTTTTTTGCCTGCATCAAGATGCAATATTTTTGCCAGCAAACTCCAATCATAAATAGCTTTGAAACGGAGTAACCCTTCGTAACGCTCTCCTAATGCTGCTGTAAGCACAGGTTCAAGTTCATCCAAATCATCATCCTGAAAGCTTACTGATTTCTTTTCGCATTCATCTAATTCTTCATCCAAAAATAACTCAGCTAACTTAGCTTTACCACCACTAAAAAGCTGTATAATAGCTTTCTGCTGTTTTGTCTGTGCCGGTAATAAACTCTGCATCGCTTTCTGCTTAATGGTACGTCCTAAGTTTACATCGCACAAAACTTTAGCCAATTCATCTATATTTTGACATGACCAATCTTCAATTCCCATCTCATCCCGGACATAATTCTCAACCTCACTGAAAACCGCATTAAAATCGTTTACTTTGGAGGCATCAAGATTATCAAACAAAAAATGTCCACGATGCTTAGCAATGTGCTGTACAGCGAGATAGAGCAAGCGTACATCAAAAGGTCCTTTCTGGGTTGCCAGAGCATAACGCAAATGGTACATAGTAGGATATTGTTGATAAAACTCCTTATCTGTATAATTTTTATCAACAAATAAATTACATACTGCCTTCTCGCGCTTATCATCTAATTGCAAACGGCTATCCTCTAAACGCATAAAGAAACCGGGATCAACCTTAGCGATTTCCTCCGCAAATAATTCCTGCAACATTTTAAGGCGCCAGGTAGTTCTGTCAATTCTGCGTCTGCCAGAGCGAAAAACTCTCGTAGAGGCGGCAGTATTGGCAGAATCAAAAAGTCTGATTCCCCATAACGCTTTGCCATTAAATTTTAAAATATTATAATTTGTATCCGTAACAGCCCAGCCAACAGATGCATCCCCCATATCTAAGCCGATATAATAATCACAATTCTTTAATTTTTGCATATTGACAAACCTCCACAGATGAAATATACTATGAGTAACTTCTTGAGTACCATCAGAAGTTACATCACGAGTTCAAAAAACATGATTTATTCAAATCGTCTTCTTCGGAAGACCCCACAGTGTGTGGACCTAAAGCTTGCTTCGGCAGGCTTTTTTGTTTATTTTAAAAAATTTTCATGTACAGTACACTAAATCATTTCTACAGCAATTTTAAAAATCCTTTATTTCTAAAAAATCTGCTGATAATTCGGTGTTACTTTTTATTTTAAGGCTTTGCTATAACATATTATAGCATATGCAAATGACAGCTTTTGTCTATCTTGCCAACTTTATTTGCAAGTTCAGTAAAATTTTTAGGTTTAAAATTCAATAAAAAGTTGTACATTACTTCGTCCTAGCCTTTACAAACTGCTAATGCCAGTCATCCTTTCCATGTGTGAAACGGAAGCAGAAGTGCAGGAGCAGATTATGCTACTGACAATAAAATTGAACAACAATCTTTCATGTTTTATGTGATAACTTAATGGTAAGCAAAGGTAGTCTCTATGTCTATCTTTTTAAATTGAATTTACGCAACTTATTATACGTCATCTCAGCTTTATGTCCACTTTATAGCGCCACTTCTTTTTCTTACTTCAATGCAACACTGCACCTACGCCACACAAGTCGGCGAGGTGTTTTTTTACATACAAAAAGTCCTGCGCAGCATCTGAAATGCACGCAGGACTATGAAGCTTGTTATGAAATTTTCGGCTTACAGGTCGTCGCCATCTTGCTGAATCGCACCCTTAACCTTGTTCATGCGCTGCCATACATAGGCAACAGCAACAAGCGCAACACCGATACCGTCGGTAAATACGCCGGGGATAATCATGCAGATACCGCCAACGAGGAACAGAATACGCTGCGGAATGTTCAGCAGATTGTTGCAGAAACCAATCATCGCCATGGAAGCACCCCACATACCTACAATCGCGGTGAAGGCGCTGTAGCAGATGGTGAACGGAGTTGCGTTGATCATCAGCAGCTCAGGTGCCAGTACGAAGATGTACGGTACGATGAACGCAGCAATCGCCAGCTTAGCAGCAATAACGCCGGTACGCATCGGGTTAGCACCGGCAATACCAGCACCGGCATAAGCAGCCAAGGCAACAGGCGGTGTAACGTCGGCAACGATACCGAAGTAGAACGCGAACATGTGCGCTGCCAGCACCGGTACATTCATCTGCACCAGAGCAGGCGCTGCAATAGTAGAAGTAATTACATAGTTAGCAGTTGTCGGCACGCCCATGCCAAGAATCAGAGAAGTGATCATGGTGAAGAACATTGCCGGCAGCAGATTACCGCCTGCCAAGTCCAGCAGAGCAGTTGCAATCTTCAGGCCAACGCCGGTTTTGGTAACAACGCCGATGATGATACCTGCGGTTGCACAGGCAATCAGTACGCCAAGCACGCCCTTGGAGCCGTCAATCAAACCTTGGACGATTTGCTTGAAGCCAATGCGGGTGGATTTACGCAGGCAGGCGCAAACGATGGTCAGCACGATGGCTGCCAAAGCAGCACGCATAGGAGTATAACCGCTTACGAGCAGGTAAACGATAACGATTAACGGAATAGCCAGATGGCCTTTTTCCATGAACAGCTCCTTGAACTTCGGCAGCTGGTCACGCGGAGTGCCCTTCAGACCGAACTTTTTAGCTTCGTAGTGAACGCCCAGCCATACGCCGATGTAGTACAACATTGCCGGGATAACGGCAGCCTTAACAACATCAAAGTACGGAACGCCTACAAATTCTGCCATCAGGAAGGCTGCAGCGCCCATAACAGGAGGCATCAGCTGACCGCCGGTAGAAGCAGCAGCCTCAACAGCGCCTGCAAACGCCGGACGATAGCCAAGCTTTTTCATCATCGGGATGGTGAAAGCGCCGGTGCCGGCAACGTTACCAACGGAGCTGCCGGAAACAGTACCCATGAGGCCGGAGGACAGTACGGCAACCTTCGCCGGTCCGCCTGCTGCCCAGCCTGCGATTGCGTTGGCAATATCAATGAAGAATTTGCCCAGGCCGGTGGTTTCCAAGTAAGCACCAAAGAGGATGAACAGATAAATAAAGGTAGAAGATACACCCATAGGCGTACCGAAAATACCCTCGGTAGTGAAGAACAGGTGGTCAAACATTTCCTGCACGCCAACGCCGCGATGCGCCAGAATACCGGGAACGTAAGGACCTAAGAAGGCATACAGCATAAAGCAGAAGGCAACGATAATCATTGGCCAGCCTACTACGCGGCGCGCTGCTTCAAAAACCATAATCGTACCGATAAGGCCGACGATGAAGTCGGTTTCTGTGTTCATGCCGGCACGCAGCACCAGCTCCTGATAGTTCACAACCAGATACATGGCAGTACCTGCGCTGAGCAGTGCCAGGAAGGCATCAAAGGGATGCATCTTGCTGCGGGACCAGGAATGTCTGGACGGATACAGCAGGAAAATCAATAAAAAGCCGAAGGCTAAGTGAATAGCGCGCTGCAGATGCGCGTCCAGCACACCGAAGGTGGCTGTATATAATTGGAAAAGTGCAAACAGAATACAGATTGCGGAAATAATTTTACCCCACACACCTGTAAGCTCACGCTTGTCTGATTCCTTGTCAAATTTTTGCAATACCTCTTCTGCTGAAAGCTCTCTTACTTTCTTTTCTTTTTCAGACATGGGTATCAGCTCCTCTCATTTAATATAATAAAACCTAAAAGTACCGTTCCAGCCAGTACTGATATCGATACATGGCCTTCACCGTTACCGCAGTCCCCTGCCCGTACAGAGCAATCAGATCGTAGCTGTCGCCGCTGTGGACAATGTGCGGCATTGCCTGCTCGGATATACGCAGGGCAACCTCCTTATAGGGGCGGTTCATCTCCATATCAAACTTACCGTCGGCGGTCTGCGTCAGCTTGCCGTCGGCAGCGGAATACGGATAGCCCCATCCCAGCGAGGAAAAGCGGGTGTGCGTCATGGTCATGTTATTTGCGCCGTTAACCCTGAAATAATCATTCCAGGCAGTTTTTTCCACCGAATGCGTCAGGCTGATGTACCATTCATCACCTGCCGCTGTGGCAAAAGCAACAGCTCCCGAAGTTCCCTCAGGTATAATCGCCACCACCAGGCGCGTACTATACCACCCCAAAAGCATTAAAACAACGCTTACAATAATTACTAAATTCTTTACTGGGAAAAAAGACCGGCCACCGGCAAACGCCGGTTTCCGGTCTTTGAAGTTCGGCATCATTTAAAATCCTTATTTTTCGTTAAAGAATTTTTCAGCACCCGGGTTCAGCTTAATGGACATGCCGTCTTTAGCAGTATCTTTGCTGATAGCATTTGCTGCGGAGTGAGCGGATTTCATACGGTCAAGGTTGCCGTACAGAGCTTTAGCAATTGCATAAGCGGTGTTTTCGTCCATCTTGTCGGTTACTGCCAGCATGCATTTTACTGCTACTGCGGTAACGTCAGCATCCTGCTTCGGATAAGTACCGGCTTTGATAACCAGCTTGGTGTAGAACGGATATTTTTTGATCAGAGCGTCAGCCTTGTCAGCATCAACCGGAACCAGTACAACGTCGTTCTGAGTTGCGATATCCTGAATAGCAGCGGTCGGATGGCCTGCGGTTACGAAAGCAGCATCAACGTTACCGTCCTTCAGAGCACTTGCAGCTTCACCGAAGGACAGGTATTGAACCTTAATATCATCATATTTAATGCCATATGCTTCCATGATCTGGCGAGCGTTAGCTTCGGTACCGGAGCCTGCAGCACCTACAGCGATGCGTTTGCCTTTGAAATCAGCAACAGATTTGATACCGGATTTTTTCAGGGTAACAATCTGTACGGTTTCCGGATACAGAGTTGCAAGACCTTGCAGGCCGGCAACCTGTTTGCCTTTGAACATTTCAGTGCCGTTGGCAGCATAGTAAGCAATATCGTTTTGAATAAAAGCAATTTCAACCTTGCCTTGGCTGAGCAGGTTTACGTTTGCTACGGAAGCGCCGGTAGATTGTGCGGAAGCATTGGTACCAGGAATATTTTTATTCAAGATATCAGCCAAAGCACCGCCTAACGGGAAGTAGGTACCGGAGGTACCGCCGGTAGCAATGTTAATAAATTTTTGTGCAGCAGGTTTTTTATCATCTTTCTTATCTCCACCGCCGCAGCCGGCAATCATAGTAGCCATAACCATGATACCAAGTAAAAAAGCCAAGAGTTTTTTCATAAGAGTTCCCCTCCTTTAATATACATATGTGCTAAGATAACAAAATTGACGCAGCAACATATTGTTATTCTTCTTATTCGTCAACATTGTGTAAATTCCTGCTAAAAAATTCATAAAAACGTCATGTATACAGAATACATTGGCATAAAAATGCAGATTCTATGAAAAATTCTTGCTATTTTGTGATTATTAATACAGCTTTTCTGCATAATTTGCTGTGGAATCATTTCATTATAGATTCATTTTGCTTATTTCCGTAATCTATGTTACAATAATAGCGTTATGTTTATTGCTTTTTCTGATAAAGCGAGAGTCATCAAAAACATCTTTTTAAGGAGTGAATAATATGAGTTCCGGAGCTTATTCTTTAAGACTCGCTCGTACCCTGTACGAAAATGTTTATCATGCTATGCTGTACAATGAAAACCAACAGCCTATCGGTGATTTGGAAATTATTCCGAACATCCCTCTCGACCGCAGCCAGGTTCCCGAGGATGCACCGGAAGTACCGGCTTATCTGCTGGTAATCGTAAAAGACGCTGACATCAACAAGGACAACCTGATTGATTTCGAAGAGCGCGCTTCCTATGCTCTGCTGAAACGCTTCTCCACCGAGGTTATCAACTTCCAGCACTGCAAATTCTACTATCCGTCCCCTGCCTTCATTTTTGAACAGCCGGACGCAGTAAACGGTGGCACTGAGCCCATGCCGCTGCAATAATTTAAACCGAAAAACTCCGCTCCCTGCTGCCTGTGCAGTAAGGAACGGAGTTTTTTTGTGCCCAAACCTTTGTAATTAAGCCTCCGCAGCTGCCTTGGCAACCGCTTCGGACATACTCTTGACGTATTCGTAAACATGCTCGGGAGAAGCCTCGCCGTATTGAGCCACGATTTTTTCAATCGCACTGCCTACAATAGCGCCGTCACTGGCCTTGGCCATCTTGTACGCCTGCTCGGGAGCAGCGATACCGAAGCCTACAGCCACCGGAATATCTGTAGCCTTGCGCACCTCTGCGACAATGCCGTCGATATCGGTAGTGATGTTGCTGCGCACACCGGTAACGCCTAAGGAAGAAACTACATATACATAGCCTTGGGCAATAGCGGCTATTTTCTGGATGCGGTCCTTGGAGGTAGGCGCAATCAGCGGCACCAGGGCAACGTTATGCGGTTCGCTGAACGGACGCATCTCCTCGCGCTCCTCGTACGGTATATCCGGTATGATGACGCCGTCTACACCTGTTTCTTCGCAGCGGGTGAAGAATTTTTCCGCACCGTAGGCATAAATCGGGTTAGCATAGGTCAAAAATACCAGCGGTACCTGTGTTTCCTCGCGAAGCTCCGCTACGAGATCAAAAATTTTATCGGTAGTAGTGCCTGCCGCCAACGCACGCATATCCGCTTGTTGGATAACCTCGCCCTCAGCCACGGGGTCGGAGAAGGGAATGCCGAACTCAATTAAGCCTGCACCGCCCTTAATCATAGCTCTCACCAGCTCCTTGGTTGTAGCAAGATTGGGATCGCCAGCGGTCACAAAGCCGATAAATACCTTTTTCTTTTCGTCAAATGCCTTTTGTATTCTATTCATGTAAATCAACTCCCATATAACGTGCGATTGCGGCAACGTCCTTATCACCGCGGCCGGAAATATTTATAACCATAATCTTGTCCTTCGGCAGAGTGGGTGCCAGCTTCATAGCGTAGGCTACGGCATGCGCACTTTCGATTGCGGGGATAATGCCTTCTGTTTTGGAAAGATAGTTGAAGGCGTCAACTGCCTCCTTATCGGTAGCAGGAACATATTCCGCACGGCCGATGTCGTGCAGATAAGCATGCTCGGGGCCGATGCCGGGGTAATCAAGACCGGCGGAGATGGAATAAACCGGAGCAATCTGGCCGTATTCATCCTGCAGAAAGTAGCTCTTCATGCCGTGGAAGATGCCCAGCTTGCCGTTAGCCATGGTTGCGGCGTTCTTGGGATTGTCTACGCCCAGGCCTGCAGCCTCTACGCCGATTAAGCGCACGTCCTTGTCCTCGATGAAGTCATAGAACATGCCCATAGCGTTGGAGCCGCCGCCTACGCAGGCCACCAGCACATCGGGCAGGCGTCCTTCCTTTTCCAGCATCTGCGCCTTGATTTCCTCGCCGATGATCTTCTGGAAGTCACGCACAATTTCCGGATACGGATGCGGGCCCATAACGCTGCCCAGTACATAGTAGGTATCCTCAACACGTTCGGTCCATACACGCAGCGCTTCGTTTACTGCATCCTTCAGGGTACCGGTGCCGCTGCTTACAGGCACAACCTTCGCACCCAAAAGCTCCATGCGGAACACGTTGAGCGCCTGACGCTCGCAGTCCTCCTTGCCCATGTAAACAACGCATTCCATGTTCATCAGCGCCGCTGCGGTAGCAGTCGCAACGCCGTGCTGGCCTGCGCCGGTTTCGGCAATAACACGCTTTTTGCCCATCTTCTGCGCCAGCAGAATCTGTCCTAATACGTTGTTGATTTTGTGGGCGCCGGTGTGGTTCAAATCCTCGCGCTTCAGATAAATCTTGCAGCCACCCAAGTCCTTAGTCATCTTCTCTGCGTAATACAGCAGGGACGGTCTGTTGGCATATTCGCGGTACAGGCGCGCCAGCTCCGCCTTGAATTCGGGATCGTTTTTAAATTTTTCATAGGCAGCCTCTAATTCCAGCACTGCGTTCATCAAAGTTTCCGGCATGTATTGACCGCCGTGAATACCATATCTACCTTTTGTCATCGTTATCTCCCCTTACCTCCGCTATAAATGCGGCAATTTTTTCCGGGTCCTTCAACCCTTCTGTTTCTACGCCTCCGCTTACATCTACGGCAAAGGCGTTACTGTTTTTCAATACATCTGCAACATTTGCTGCCTCAAGACCGCCTGCGATAAAATACGGCTTCTTGATTTTTTCATCTGCCACCAGCGCTAAATCAAAACGCTTACCGGTGCCGCCGTACTGCCCATTGGTATAGGTATCAAAGAGCAGGTAATCGCAGGGATAAGCTTGCAGATTTTCAAAGGAGCCTGCGTCCTTCACGCGGACTGCTTTGATAATCGGCAGCTCCGTCTGCAGCCGCAGCCTTTCGCAATAGGCCACATCCTCGTCACCGTGCAGCTGGATGATGTCTATCGTCCTGCTTTCGGCCAAGCGTATAATTTTATCTATCTCGGCGTTGACGAAAACGCCGACTGCCTTAATCTGCGGGTTAAGCATTGCCTTCAGCTGTGCTGCCTGCTGCTCCGTCACCTCGCGTTTGGTCTTGGCAAAAACGAAGCCTATATAATCCGGCAGCAGCCTGTTGACGCACTCTATATCCTGTGCACGCTTCAGGCCGCAGATTTTAACCTTTACCTTACGCATCACGCATCTCCTTCAGCATTGCCGCCGCATCCGCACTGCGCATCAATGCTTCGCCCACCAGCACCGCCTGCACACCTGCCTGCTTCAGCGCCTGCGTATCGGCCGCGCATTGAATGCCGCTTTCCGCTACAAAAATCTTGCTTGCGGGAATCGCATCCCTCAGGCGCAGGCTGTTTACCGGGTTCACGCTGAAATCCTTGAGATTGCGGTTGTTCACGCCGATGATTTCCGCTCCTGCCGCCAGTGCCATCTGCACCTCGCCTGCGGTGTGCGCCTCTACCAATGCGCTCAGCCCCAGCTCCTGCGCCTGCGCCAGGTATTCACCCAGCTGCGCTGCACTCAGCAGGCTGCAGATAAGCAGAACAGCGTCGGCTCCGATGCATTTGGCCTCGTAAATCTGGTATTCATCCAGCGTAAAATCCTTCCGCAGAAGCGGCAGCTCCACTCTTTGGCGAACCGCCTGCAGGTAAGCATCGCTGCCCTGGAAGAACTTCGGCTCCGTCAGGCAGGAGATGGCTGCTGCGCCGCCTGCCTCGTACTCCGCAGCCTTGCGCAGGTAGATGTCCGTAAAATCGGGAGCAATGATGCCCTTCGAGGGGGATGCCTTCTTCAGCTCGGCGATTACACTCAGGCCGGGGGCAGCAAGCGCTGCCCTGAAATCCTTGCCATGCGGTCTGCCCTCTGCCTCATCACGCACCGCGTAAAGGCTTTTGTGCGCTTTGAGCGCCCGCACACGCTCTTTGGTATATTCCGCAATCTCATCTAAAATCATAATCTAACCTCTTTAATCAGCTTATTTATTGCTCAGCTCAATCAGCTTTTCCAATGTCTGCAGCGCCTTGCCGCTGTCAATCAGCTCTGCCGCCAGCTTCACGCCATCCGCAAAGCTTGCAGCCTTGCCGCCGATATACAGGCTGGCGCCGGCATTCAGCAAAACTGCATTGCGTTTCGGTCCCTGCGCTCCTGCCAGAATGTCGCGCGTAATCTGAGCGTTTTCCTCCGGCAGACCGCCTACCAGATCAGCCTTGGTGCAGCGCTCCAGGCCGAAGTCCTCAGGCTTGATCACGTAATTTTTCATCCAGCCGTCCTTGAACTCGCAAACGGTAGTCGGTGCGCTCAGCGAAATCTCATCCAGTCTGTCCTGACCGTAAACCACCATGCCACGCTTAACTCCCAGGTTCATCAATACCTGCGCCAACGGCTGAACCAGATACTCGTCATACACACCCAAGAGCTGCATCTTCGGGCTGCCGGGGTTCGTCAGAGGTCCGAGGATGTTGAATACGGTGCGGATGCCCAGCTCCTTGCGGATAGGTCCTACATATTTCATCGAGGTGTGGTATTTCTGTGCGAAGAAGAAGCACATGCCTGCTTCCTTTAACAGCTCTACGCATTTTTCCGGGTCCTGCTGAATGTTCACGCCCAACGCCTCCAGGCAATCCGCGGTGCCACATTTGGAGGAAGCGGCGCGGTTGCCGTGCTTAGCAACCTTCATGCCACCTGCCGCAGCAACCAGAGCGGAGGTTGTGGAAATATTGAAGCTGTTGGAGCCGTCACCGCCGGTGCCGACGATTTCAAAGATGTCCATGCCCGTTTCGCATTTCAGTGCGTGGTCACGCATCGCAGCGGCGCAGCCGGCGATTTCATCGGTAGTCTCCGCCGTAGTGCTCTTGGTAGAAAGCGCTGCCAGAAAGGCTGCATTCTGCGTTGCACTTGTTTCACCGCTCATAATCTCGTTGATTACGTCATATGCTTCGTTATAGGTTAAGTCCTCTTTGCCGACGATTTTTACAATAGCTTCTTTAATCATTTTAATTCCTCCCATAGTTTACACTAACATTCTACGAGAAGGCCTATCACAGATTTGTTATACAAAAAAGCCTGTCCTGAAGCTGCTTAGCTTTTCTAAGCAATTCCAAGGACAGGCTGTAAATACTTATACCTGCGGTACCACCTTGTTTCGTCGCCATTGCGACGCGCTCTCGCAGAGTGCCATCACACTCCTCACCCTTAACGCCGGTGTTGCGTTGCCGAATACTCTCGCCGAAGCGATTTGACAGCACCCTCAACGGTCCATTTATCAGCCTGCATCTCTATCCGGCTTCCACCTGCCCGAACTCTCTGTAAGCGCATCTGCTGACTTGATCTCCGTCTCAACGGTTTGTGGTCTTTTTTGAAGTTGTGCCTAGTTTACCACCACGGATATCTTTCGTCAACACCTTTGTACAAAATCTTGCAGATTTTTTTATTTATCCGTGATTTTGTAAAGCAGGTTACAGATTTGTAACAAAAACGCCCTGCGTACTACCGTCAGTAATACGCAAAGCGTTTAGTTCACTTACTGATATACTTTCTGCTTCGCCCTACGCCGATAGGCGCAAGCCTGCCTGCATCACACAGCTCCTGCAAAAGCATATAGGCCTTAGTTGTTTTCACCTGCAAGGCATCCTCAACCTCCTTGCGGGTAACATAGCCCTGCATAGCAGCCAGCTGCATTACTTTGTCCTTTTCATTCATAAAGCCGTAGCATTCCTGCGTTTCGCTGACGCCCAGCTCCTTGGCCTGCACCTCATTAACATTGGGCAAAACAACCTTAAAGCCACCGTAAACCGCAATAAATTCCAGCCTTGCCGCAGTATCCAGATAGCTCTGCTGAATTTTTTCAATCCCCGTACCAAAGCTTTCAATTAAACGCAAGCGGTAGAACACGGCAGCCAGCGCAGGATTGCGCGTCTGCGATACGCCAATAAAAATTGTTTCCATTTTTAAGCCCGTAACGAGTCCTCCCAAAGAAATAAACTCAATGCGGTCATCATAAATATTAACCAACGTGCTGCCGCTGAAGCTGTAATCACGGTGTACAAGACAATTCAGCAGCACCTCGCGCACAGCCTCAGGCGGATAATCCTTCGTATCTACACGTTCCAAGCCGTGAAAGGTTGCCTTGGTTTTATTATAATTATCTATAAATGCGTAGGCATCGTAAAGCTGCTGCAGCAAGGAGCCGGTAAACTCACGTCTGTCGCGAAAAACCGCTCTCGTGCTGCCCTGAAAAACCGCGACCTTCAGCGAATGCTCGCACTGCTCGGAAAGCAGCAGCGCCAGATTAGTATATAAGCCATCGTCACCGATAAGCTTAAGCGTGCGCAGCTGCGCCTCATCCAATTTCAGTTCACGCTGCTGAAAATGCTTGCGCAGAGCTGTAAATGTCAACTCCTGCTGCATACTGCGCATGCTTTCATAGCTTTTACCGTTAACCTCTATCAGCATACGGCGAATGCCTTCATCGCTCAGCTGCTGGTTGCTACTGCCCTGCCTGATATATACGCCGCTGGGCTTTAAGCCTTTTTCACGAATATAATATGGTCTGCTCGTGCCGTTTTGCACCGCAACCTCAATAATCTGTTTACCTTCCCTGGTAACTGCACGTATTTTGACAAACGGCATAACATCCGGTGCAATGCTGTCCTTAAGTGTGTTGGCTGTCTGCTGCATTACATCGTCTACGTTCGGCAGACCGACAACCTCTCCTGCATCATTTATGCCGATATATAAAATTCCGCCCTCTGTATTGGCAAAAGCAACTACTGTTTTTTTGATGTCACTGACGTACAGCTCTTTAAACTCTCTGTCGATATTCTCATACGCAAGTGTTTCTTTTGTCATTATCTTTCGTTCCTTTCGTTTTCTTTTAATTATACATTATTTAAAGAAAGAAAGCAACAAAAAAATGTCTATCATAAAAGCACTAGCTGATATACAGATAAATAACCTACAATCCTCTTGTCCGATACTTACATTAACCTCATCTTTAAGCAGTAACCATGCCTACTAAAATCATTAAGATGCAGAGATTTAAACCTGCCTTCTTATATACTTTGTTTATATCAGCACATCAAGAAGAAACTTCACTTTCCACTCCTCATACAACCGCCATAAAACAACAAACCTGCCGGCTGACTCACGTCAGGCGGCAGGCCCGTTAGCGCTTTATTCAGTTGTCGCAGTTTTAATTATGCTTCCTTATGTTCAGCGATAATTTTTTCTGCCATCTTAGGCGGAACATCTTCGTAATGGTCAAACTTCATCTCGAAGGTTCCCTGGCCTTGGGTAATTGCGCGGAGGTCTACGGCATATTCCGAAATCTCTGCATAGGGTACCTGAGCCGTAACGACGCTCAAGCCATCTTCTACGCTCTGCATACCGAGAATGCGACCGCGTTTGGAGTTCAAATCGCCGATAACATCGCCCATCATAGAATCGGCACAGGTTACATTTAAGCTGTAAATAGGCTCAAGCAACACTGGCTTGCATTGTTCCATGGCCTTCTTGAAGGCGATATTGGAAGCAGTTTTAAATGCCATTTCAGAGGAATCGACAGTATGATACGAACCATCAAGCAGGGTGATGCGCATATCTACAACCGGATAGCCCGCAAGGATACCCTTTTCCATAGCTTCACGCATGCCCTTTTCAACAGCAGGGATATATTGGCGAGGTACTGCACCACCGAAAATCTTATCTACAAACTCAAATCCACCTCCTGGCGTCAGGGGTTCCATCTTAATGACTACGTGACCATACTGGCCGTGTCCGCCGGACTGCTTCTTGTGCTTGCCTTCTACCTCAGCAGAGCCACGAATAGTTTCGCGATATTCGATAATCGGTGCTTTAAGAATAGCCTCAACACCAAATTTACGCTGCATACGCTCCATGATTATATCAATGTGCTGATCGCCCATACCGCTGATTAAGGTTTCCTTGGTAACAGGGTTTTTGGTAACGATAATCGTCGGGTCTTCGTCCATCAGACGATTCAGAGCGGACATGATCTTGTCCTCATCACCCTTTTTCTTCGGGTAAATTGCTCTGGTGTACATCGGCAGCGGGAAGTTAATGGGCGGGAATTCAACCTCAGAATTCTTATCGCAGAGGGTGTCACCGGTAGAGGTATATTGCAGCTTGGCAACTACACCAATATCACCGGCAGGAACCTGCTTCATAGGAATCTGAGTCTTGCCACGCATTGTGAAGATGTTAGCAATACGCTCTTCTTCTTCACGACGGGAGTTATAAACTACGCTATCTGCTTTAATTGAGCCTGAGAATACACGGAAATAACTTAGACGGCCAACAAAGGGGTCGGAAGTTGTCTTAAATACCAACGCTGCCATCGGAGCATTGGCGTCACGTACTTCTTCTTCGCCGGTTTCTTTATCCATAACGATATAGTCATTCAAAATTGCCGGATAGGTAAAGTCGATGATAGCGTTCATCAATCGACCAAGACCAATGTTCTTGTAGGCGCTACCGCAAAGCATAGGATAGATGATAGCCTGACGAATGCCTTTAATCAGACATTTCATAATTTCCTCGTCGCTAATCTCTTCTCCTTCCAAATAACGCATCATGCAATCGTCATCTGCTTCAACTGCAGCCTCTACCATCTTTTCGTGGGCAGCAGCAGCAGCCTCTTTATACTCATCCGGAATCTCTATTTCATCGGAGCCATTACCGTTGGCACGATAGGCCTTCATTTTGTAAAGGTCTATAATACCCTGGAAGTTGTCCTCCTTGCCCAAAGGCAACTGTAACGGCAGTACATGCTTACCGAACTTACCACGCAGGTTATCCAAAATGCTATCAAAATCAGCGTTCTCACGATCCATCTTGTTGACAAAAATGATACGCGGCAAACCAGCTTCTTCAGCCAGCTTCCAGCATTGTTCGGTACCAACCTGTACACCGCTGGTTGCGCAAACCACGATCAACGCACTGTCTACTGCTCTAAAGGCTCCTTTAACCTCAGCAACGAAGTCAGCAAAGCCAGGAGTGTCAATGAAATTAATCTTGGTATCACGCCATTCAACAGGTGCCAAAGTGGCGTTAACGGAGACCTTACGTTTGATTTCCTCGGGTTCATAGTCAGTGGTGGTAGCACCGTCTTCAACCTTGCACATTCTGCTGATTGCTCCGCTGCGATACAGCAGGGCTTCGGTAACAGACGTGGTTCCTGCTCCACCGTGACCCACAATGGCCACATTTCTAATCTTATCTCCAGTGTACTCTTTCATGATAAATCCCCCTTTATCAGGCATTTGTTATGGCTAGTATTTCGCCGATATTGCCTATTTATCCTGCTTTTTGTGAAAAATTTCTCATAATTTTTTAAATTCACTTAAAATTGTAACGCATATTACAGTTTTTTTGGAGGAAGACGGGGGTTAGGCGAACAGGCCCTGCTGTCTCTCCAGACAGGATTGCATTTTACGCTCAGTAATTCTGTCCTCCTCACCTACTTCGCCCAATAGCAACGCCGAACCGGGATGATGCTGCTGCCTGTTTTTCTGCACCATCGCATTATTGAAGTTGGCATAGCAGTAGCGGCAGCCGTTGCGACAGGTATTGTAGGCACCGATATCGACGCTTGCCACGCAACCGCATTCTTGGCGCTGGTTCTTGTCCTTGCCCACCTTCAGCGGACAGCCTAGCAGCTTTTCAAACAGGCCGCCGTCGATGCAGTGCGCATGCTTAATGCCGTACTTATCCAGCTCAATGCCCTCAGCGCAGGTCGCCAGCTCCAAGCCGTAGCTGTGCGCAATTTCTGCCAGCTCCTTCGCCATAGCGTCCATTTTTTCCAGGCTCCACGGCTGCACTGCCAGCCCTTGCATGTTGCGTTCGGTTTTGGCGTACATATCCAAAAAACTGATGGTGCACTGCTTCGTATACGGCGCCAGCTGCTTGGCCAGCTCCGCAAAGCGCTGCACATGATAATTAAAGGTATATTTATTGTTGAGCAAAATCGGATCATAGCGCCAGATAACGCGCTCCGGCCCCAGCATGTCGCTCAGACGCTGAAAGCCTGGCACAATGAACTTATCCTTCGGAGGCACGCCTGCCTCCACATCCTGCTCATATCCGTTGAGCGTAAACTGAAAGTAATACATGTAATCCTTAAGCAGCGGCAGCTTATCCAGCATCGGCAGCGGGTTCTTCGTCCAGAAGACAATGCCGTCCACCACCTCCGGATTGAGACTGATGCGGCTCACCTGATGCGCGTTCATCGGATTGCGCGCCAGCACATAGCCTTCTTTGATGCGCTGCATAAACCAGTCTGAATAATATGTCGGTATATCGGTTCTTCTGCTTGCACTTATAATCATCGGCGTTAGGCCACCTTTCTGAATGTAAAGATTTGGTATCTCATATATTTAGTCTTCAGCATTGGCTGATTGCGGTTTTCTGCGCACAAATCGCACGGGCTGTACCCTTTAGTATAATTTTCGCACATATCATTTCTCCAGACCTCAGGTCGTTTAATTTATGCACTTATTCTTGCAATTTCTCCAACACAAGATTGCTGACAATCTCTTTAAAATAGTTAAGGTTATTACTGCCGATATAAATAACCTTGCCCTTGTTTTCCTCCCTGCCGTTGTTGACATTGTTCTTCATTCTATAGTACAGCGTATGGGAACAATGCAGTGTATTAAACAGAACAACATCGGCATTTCTTGTTATATTAATATCATAGTTGACATTCTCGGAATCAATATAATTGAAATACGGATAAAGCTCCTTAAGCCTGTTTTGCCATACCTGATGACCACCCATAATCAATATATTAAGGCTTTTAAGCTTGCCCTGAACATAGCTGTTGGGAACAATAGAAGTCTCCTCAACTACTTCCTCCTCAGGACAATCCAACTCATCTACCCTGTCCTCCAGGGTTTTGTTAAGCTGCTGCATAAGCTGGTTGTCCTTCAAAAAGTCTTCTACCAGCTGCTTTTGCTCCTCCAACTGCGCCTTCAATTCGGCAATCTCCTTTTCAGAAGTATACTGCAGACGTTTGTAATCAGCCTGCAGCTTTTTCATCTGAGCTTCTTTTTCATCTATAATACTGTTCAAGGGAGCGGCCTGTGCCTTAAGCCTGCTTACTTCCTCCATATGCTCAGTTGCTTTTTGCTTGACCTTAAGCTTTTGCTTCAAAAATTTTTCGGCATATAATTTTCCCTGCCCCAATATCGGCCACACAGCGCAGCACAAATAAATCATCAGTTCCTTAAGCCTTTCATTATCCTTAAACTCTGGATAACGGTTCAGCACTGCAAATATTTTCTGCAGACGTTCCTGATCTAAATCAGATACACTTTTATTAAGATTAAAAGCAGTATAATCAAGCTCCATCACCGCCAGCAGCTGATAAATCATCGCTATATGTTCTAGTGCCTCATCGTTAAGCAGTGCCAAGTCTGCCAAGCTCTTCGCTCTTTTATGCTTTTTCAACCAGTTTTTGGCCTCTCGTCTGGTCTGCAGAAACTCATCATCTGTTATCTTATGCAAACAAGTTGCTTTCAAACCGGATAAATTCAAAAAGCTGTCTACAGCAGCTTTTTCTAGTTTATGGTTATTAACTGCTGCCTGCATATACAAAAACGCCAGCATTGCCTTAAGTTTTCCTTTGCTATCATCAAGCTTGTCGATAATTTCTGTTTTATAGCCTGCATAGCATTGGTAACCCTGCTTTTTGCTAGCTTTAATATAATCAGCCGCAGCTTTAAACTGCTTCTTCAGTAAGTTGACCAATGGTGTTTTTTCTATACTATCAAAAGAGCTGATTAACGCAGCAATAAATGCCTGCTCCGGCACCATGCCTAACGCAGCATCAGTTATAGGAATTACAAATTTAAAGCCTTTTCCTTTTTCTAGCTGCTGCTTACTTAAGAGCTCCTCTATTTCTTCAGAATTCTTGGCGTCATCTATCAAGCAGCAAAGACACAGGTGCTCAAGTGTCTTTGCCGGAAAAATTTCAGCAAGCTCCTCCGCTGTATAAAATTCTTTATCAGCTACAGTCTCCGTAAAGCTGTTCTGCTGATTACGAGCAGCAAAAACTTCATTAGTATTAACGATATAATCAATTTCCGAAACAGGTGCGATTGTTTCGAGATTAAACTTCTTCAAGTATGCTTCTTTAGATACAACCATAGTTTTTCACTCCTCTTTGCAATATAAATAATAAACTTTATATATATTGCAATTATAACATTTTACTGCAGCAATTACCAGCAAAGCCAAAAGCCTGCTATGCCACATTAACGCAGCATTGCAGGCGTAATTTGCTACTAAAACAAGTTTTGCATCGCAAATGATTCAAATCTTTCGACGCTTGCATCAGAATATCTTTTATTAAGATTTAATTCACGGCAAAGCTTACCGTAGTACTCAGGAGAAATGCCTCCCGGATATGTCCAGCGGTCGCCATATCTTTTCATATGCAGATCACCGGCAATGTGTTTGTACTTGTTGCCAAGCTTGTTGTCCATGATATATTTTGTTACCTAACGACTTTCGCTAAAGCCAAACTTTCTGCATTCCTTCACCAAAGACCAAAATTCTTGTACCTCTTCACGAGTTGCATTGTTTCTGAAAATTGCCATGTTATCTACTTCCTTTCGCATTTTCATTTTTCTTGTGTTCTTAACTGTTAATATAATTATAATCTGTCAGATTAAAACTGACATGGCAAAAAAGGTGCGCAACGACATTCATCTGCTTTGTTTCCACTCTTCACTATAAAAACTGCAAGAACGGCTTCCCTCGGGGGAGCTGGCGCCCAACAGGGCGACTGAGAGGGGACTGCTGTTTCTACTCTGACGAATAGCTTTATATGGGTCATCACCCCTCTCCGCCTCGACAAGCTCAGCACCTCTCCCCAAGGAAAGGCTCTCTTAACGCTTTTGTTTTGCATTAAGACCTTAACTGTACGATTACCGCTTTCGGTATACAACAAAGACCTGAAACCCGGATTTCACTCCGAGCTTCAAGTCTTTTGTATTATAGAGCTTTTTTCTTCTATTCAAAGCTTAACAATTATCCCAGTCATCTGGATTTATGTCATCGATTGAATCTTTCAGCTCCTCCATATCATATCTTTCCGCATAATCGTTAATAATCAGGTCAACATATTCAGGCTGCACATCTCCATGCTTGTCGAAATACGCTGCCTTAACAGGATTGTAAATAGCCTTTTTTACCATATCCATATCAATCTCGCAGAACAGAAAACTGCGGCGCGCCTGCAACTCCAAAATCTGCAGATAATCTTCCATGCTACCCATCTCTTCACTAGCTATATGATTAGCATAAGCTTGCGCCTTGCTTGCCGACAGCTTCGCAGGATCCTGCAGTTCTTCTTTGATTACCGCTTCTCTATCAGGCAGCTGCCATACTTCAGTGTGGATTTCTTCCTTGTCTTCAGCTGCCTTTTTTGCAAATGCCTTATCCATCTCTGACTCAAACTCCTCCATTGAATAGCATTCTACACACATTTCTTCCAAAGCTTTATTGAAACCCTCTTCCAGCTTTTGGTTCATCTTTTCTTGAAAATCAATAGTCATAAATATCAGCTCCCTTTCTTCTTTTAACTCTTGCAATCTACATTTAAAATTATAACCTGCCAGCTTACATAGGACATGGAAAAAAAGGTGCGCTATACCTTTCGGCAGATGATTCCTGCAACACATATATCTGCGATATAAAACCAAAAACAGCACCAAACAAAAAAGCTGGGCTCAAAAAAAAGCAGCAGTCCTGCAGAAGCACTTCACGCCTCTGCCGGGCTGCTGTTGTCATTTTCAATTATAAAACGGCTGCGCTCTCTTTACTGCGCATGCTCACGACTTTACTTCCTGCTTGCTTTTTAAGTAAGCAGCTTGCTCGCGCAATTCACAGATACCGCTCAGGATTTTTTCTTCAATCTCCCTAGGAGAATCACCTTTTTCGTGACGAGCATGGTTACTGCTGTTGCGCGCCATACGGATAATAGTATATCTGTTGATAATATCTACCAGCGCTGCATCATCGCACAAATTGCTTGTAATCTTACCATCCTGCATGCCACACTGCAGTAGATAACCGCGTGAAAGCTGTTTATATGGTAATTTATCAATATTAAAGAGCCTATATAAATGCTCCTCCTTGCTATTGTTAAGCAGTTGATTAAAAAAATACTTAAGTTTTTTATTGTTAGGAATATGCTGCATCAGGTCAACATTTCTCCATGCGTCCTCCTCTTTATCAATAGTAAGGTATCTTTTCAACAATCCTGCCAGGCCATCATTATTGCCTATTATATCCTGATATGCTATCTTTCCCGCTATAATCTGCTTAATTTCGCTCAATGCCTTCTTAAAATCTTCTTTATCAAAGGTGATAAAGTAATTTTGGGCATCGATATACTTTTGCAAATCCTCCAGCTGTTGCTCTACCTCCGCATCATCTGCAGTTTTATATTGCTTCAGAAGAGTAAGAGGCCGCTTCAACGCGCGCTTAAAAAACACCTGTATCTGATTTCGTTTATCTACATCCCTGCCCCAATTACATAAAAGATAATTGGCAGCAGAAATCTCCTCGTTCTTAACCTTTTTGTTTATTTCCTTGGCAGTTTCTGCATCCAGAGTATAAAAGCCCTGTTTGGCAATAAATTCCGGAACACGTTCAGTATAAAGCGTCATTGCCTGCTGTAAATGTCCCTGCTTGACGCACCAGGTTATAATATCCAAGTCGTCATGGGCAGACAATACAGTTTTGTACGATTCCTCAATTGTAGGCAAAAGCGTTGCAAAAAGCTTGTCATTGGCATCGTAATTCTGAGGCGCCAGATTAGTAAACGCCTGAATTTTTTTGGCCAATAAAGCACAGGCATCCTGCAGCTCCCCATAACGGCACAGCTTTATGCTTTGGGCAAAATATCCCATAGCGTTCACCAGCTCATACAGTTCGCGGCTCAGATTGCATTCGTCTGTATAAGGCTTTTGCTCAAAAACATCAATGTTATAATAATCAGCCAGTTTTTCAACACTGCCATATTTGGCAAATTCCGTCGCACCTGCAACCAGGTCAAAAAAGCGATATACATCCTGCGAATCTTCTACAAAATTAGAGCTCCTGTTAGGCTCCCAGTTGGAATACAAAATTCTGCCCATCTGCAGGCCGCTAAAGTTCAGCAGGCGCATAACTCCCAGCATCATCATGCTGGCATTACGCATACCGCCAGTCATATCTGCATGAATAGTTATGGGACAGTCAGCACCTTGTTCCTTTTGAATTTTTTCGGCCTCAGCCAGAATGCTTTTACCCATCTCACCGATGTCAGGCAGCGCCGCATTCATAGAATTGCTTTCATCATAATCAACAGTGATGATATTTTCTGCAGGCACGAACTCTTTAATTCTCCTCTTGAAAAAATCCACTGTTGTCATATCGGCTTTTTTTAACAGCTTTTTGGTAGCCTGCGAGGAGAAAAGAAATATTTTGTCTATCTTCTGTGAGCGCTTCTGCAAATACGCAGCAAGCTCCCGCACTGCCGATTCATTACTGTGCTCGGTCATAACATCTGCATCATTTATTCGATAACAGCTTGGATCTTTGCTGTTATAACTCAAAAAAAGTAATAAAAAATTCGTTTCTAAGGTGTTCATCGGTAACCTCCTTATTGCTTTAGGATTTTCTTCAATTGTTAAAACACCGGCATTTGCTCACGAGGGAAAAAGGTACGCAAATAATAATTCTTTTCAAACATCTGCGCATTGTAGGTCAACAGGCCATTAGTGCTATGGCATCTGTCCGCCTCCCACAAATATTCATAAGCCTTTTGACGGAAGATTGGCGGCAAGCCAAAATATGCTTCTGCTACCGCACCGGTAATTGCAGCAAGTGTATCGCTGTCACCGCCTATAGAAATAGCATTACGGATAGCATCCTCAAAATCAGATGCCTCCAAAAAGGCCTCCAAAGCTTGCGGCACAGTGCCCTGGCACGATCCATCAAAGCTGTAGCTATCGCGAATTTCATCTATAGTAAAATCCAGCTTGTAATAATTTGCTTCGAGATGCTTCTTTATTTCTTCCTTGCTTGCGCCGCTGCGAGCTAAGAAAACGGCAACCGCAGTCGCCTCTGCTCCCTTCAGTCCCTCCGGATGATTATGGGTAACGCAGGTAACATCATTGCTCAATGCCTTTACCTCCGCCAAATCGTTGCCCACCCAACCGCAGGCACTGACGCGCATTGCGGAACCATTGCCAAAGCTGCCGTAGGCATGCATGTTTACATCAAACAGCCATTTACGAAAGCGTCCGCCATAGCCTGCATGAGGAAAGGTATTGCCAAATTTACGCATATAATAAATAGTACTGCTCTGCAGCTGATTGCGCAGCCTGCTGCTGTCGCAATTCATCAGCGCCGCCGCCACCGCCAGCGTCATTACGCTGTCATCGGTAATGTGATCAGCAGCAGTAAACAAATCAAAATCCTTGCTTTTAAGATTATTCCATTCAAATCTTGAACCGACGATATCCCCGACAATTGCACCTAACATATTCATCCGCCTCCTGACGATAGATAGCTATAAAACAAGCTCCTGTCATATTATTTATATATAAACAACTTATCTTTAATTATATCACACAGGCTAATCTTTGTCTGTTTAAACAATATTTTACCGAAAGAAAATGGCACCTGCATTAATCTGCAAGTGCCTTTTCAGCATATTTAATCGTATCTTACTTTAACCTGTCCAAGGCCCTGTCCCGTAAGGCGTCCTACACCTGCAAAGACTGCGAACTCGCCCAGGCTGATGAACATCGCTCTGAATTCCGTCGGCAGCAGCGTCAGCTTATAGGTAAAGCTGCCCACAAAGCCTGTTACGCCATGCTGCGGCGAAACATTTACCCTTTTGCTGTTGCCCTGCCAGCGCTCCGGCAGCAAATAAGCAGCAGCAATTTCTTTAACCTTGTCCACGGCAAAATGCTCTTCACCACTAATTTTGTTCCAGCGTTCTGCCAAGGAGCCGAAAACAAGCTCCGGCTTCGGCCAGGGGTAATCATGATCAAAGTAGCGGAAGGTAGTCGGCGATAAGAAATCCATGGTCAGCTGCGAAACAGGCGGCAGCTCTGCGCATTGGCTTTCCAGATATTCCGTAGTCGTCAGGCCTGCCTGCGAATGCTCTCTTTGCGTGCGGTACACATCCTTAACTACAAAGGCAATACTGCCCACCTGCAAGCGCAGTCCCGGCTGCAAAAGCTGTAAAACAGCTTTTGTGCTGTCGCCCATCAGGCAGATGCGCCATTTTGCCTGCGTGCCCGCTTGCAGCTGAAAGGCCATTTTTTGCGCAGACTGCTGCAGCTGCAAATGTCCTAAGGAAAAGCATTTATTGGCAGCATCGTGCATTCTCGCGCTCAGCTCAGCATCCAGCGAGCGGATGCTGTTAAGAAAGGCCGCATGCAGCAGACGCCCGTGACTCACGGGCAGTCTGCCTGCATTTTGCGCCTGTAATTCAAGAACTACTGCAGCAAGAATCATGGCTTCTTCACCACTTCGGTAATGCTGGGAAGGGGTATACGGTTATTGCTGACCTTTTTTGCATCTTTATCATTGATATCCATATAGGCGGTTTTATCAGGCCAATCTCTTTGGTCAAGATATGCCTTGTCCATAATCAATGTCAATTCCTTCATTCTGGCATTATATTTATTTAAAGAATCTGCATTCAGCGCAGACTTTATATAGCCTTCAAAGGAAGCAATATACTGCTTTTTATCCTGCTCCTGCAAGCCTGCATCAAAGCCATTATCACCAAACAGTTTTGTATAGTAATTGTCCTCCTGCAGATAAAGCTTGCTCTTGAGCTCCACGCTGCCCATACCTATAGGCTTGCCCATGCCCAGCTTATAAGCGGATCTGCCGTTATCACCTAAGGATAATACCTTTACCAAAGCACCAAGCTCTGCTGCTGACAGATTTTCAAAACGGATTCTGCCGGTAAAGCTACAGCCTAGCTTCAAAGGAGCAACCTTTTTGGTAACCTTTTCATTAGTGTTCGATGCATCAGCAGGTCTGCGCCAATCGCACTTTCTATGCCAATACATCTTATAGCCGCGGATATTGGCATCACTGTTCCAATGATTAGCATTTAAGCTGTCAATCGCTTCCAGATAATTTTGGAAGGAGGTCGGATTTGCACCCATAAGCGGAATCATAACGGCTTCATTTTCCTTGCCTGCATCCTTTTGCAGGTACAGATTTTCAAAGAATACTCTGCTGCTCCAGCTATCCTTATTACCAAACATCACAGCGGTAAAGTCAAGCTTATCGGAGTTGACATTGGCAGGAATATGCTCACCGATGCTCTTTTTATACGGAATACGATACAAAGGACCAGAACCAAAGCTCTTGATTTCATTACCGTCTGCAACATAGAAGCAAGGCATAATGTAATCATAGCCTTCAGCGCCGCGCAAAATATTCAGGCTGTCTGTACCTGCTTTGGACATTTCCTTATTATTCAACAATCTGATGCCCTTAGCATTTTTATCATCACGATAGCCTGCCATAACCTTTTCAGGAATAGGCAGTTTTACATTCCAGTTCGGAGAGCTGATAACATAATAGTGCTTTTTATCGTCCATTTTATCTGTATAGACAACAACCTGATTAGCAGACCAATCAATTCTTCTGTTGATAGTAGCACGTACAACCTGCTCCCCACGTTGATTAGTTAACGGCTGTCCGTTTCTCTTATATGCCTTCTGCAGCTGAGAATCAGTATATTTCATAGTATTACTGTGAGCCGGACAAATAAAGTACTCCTTGCCCTCGCGCACCAGGAAGCCTGCCTGACTCTTCAATACCTCAACACCATCAACCTTCGGCTTCATTTCATCATTATACTCGTCACGCATGTAATCAACACCGGCGGCGAAGGTTCTGTAATAAAGCAGACTGTCTGTTACGTCGGGATCATCACCTGTGCGCATCGTACCGTTGGTAATGATTTTAAAATAGTTTTTAATAGCACCACGCAGACTGCTTCCCGGGATGCAAAGGTTTTCACCGTCAGAAAAGAAAGCGTGCTTGCCATTATCAATAAATAACGGTGTAAGATTCTTTACCTCAACGGTAAAATAACCGTTGTACTTCGCTTCATCACCTGTCAGATACTCTTTATATGCCTTGACTGCTGTTGCTTCGTCATTAACATTATCGGCAATAGGTGCCTTAAGTACAACCTTGTTCAACGATACAAAGTTATAAGGAGCAGTGAGCTTTCTTAAATTCAGACCATTAGCATTAGTGCGAAGTTTTCTGCCGTTACCTGAACCTGAGCCACTGTTGCCTGAGGAAGTATTTCCTCTGCTGCTATAGCTATTGGCAGGACTTGTTTTTTTAGCAGGAGCTTGCTGTGATGCTTTCAGTTGCTCTTCAAGACTAATTCCTTTTTCTTGAGCTTTCTTTTTTTGTGCTAAATATGGGTTCATCACTCATCCCTCCCATCTGCCGGCATAATATCAAGCCAGCGGTAATATGCATAGCCTGCCTGACCGGTTTTTTCGTCGAACTGCACATAGCTGCGTGTGAGCAGCTTGTATTCGTCGGCCTGCTCTGCCACCGGCAGCACCAGGCGGATTTTGCGGCCTGCTTCCCACAGCTCGGCAAAACCCTGGGGTGCAGCACCTGCTACCCTATGACCGAAAAACTGCGAAGCACTGTCTACTGTCGACAGCTTTTCACTGCCTGCTGCGTCATTGATATATTGCAGATAAAAGCCAGCGCCCTGCTTTTGCAGGTAAACCTCTTCCTCCGCATTAAATACGCGCAGCTGTACAAGGTATTTTTCCTCAAACTCCGCACCGTCGGCAAAAGTAAATTTGCCTGCCTCGTAATAGCCGAAGCGCACGCAGTTTACAAAATGTGCAACAACCTTATATTTAGCACCCTGCAGCAGCTTCAGCGCCTCTGCCGGCTGAACGTGCTGCTTGATTTCAATAGCAGCATTGTGTTCGCCCAGCGCCTTTTCAACACCAAAAAAATTTTCCTTATCCATTCAGCTCACCTACCAATGCCTGTACACAAGCCTCCAGCTCGTCCTTATTACCTGTCAGCGTAAAGCCGTTCTTGTTTTCCATCGTATAAGTCTTGCCTGCATAATCAATCTGACAATGCACACCGCGCAGCACACCGCGGCCAACGCCTCTGCCGCTGCCGATGTTCATATTGCCCAGCCACAAATCCTTCAGCAGAAGCAGCATCAGGCCGGCTTCAGCCTGACTGCAGTTTTTCAAGCAGGCCTTCAGGGTAACTGTCTTTTCATCAAGCTTTTGCTGCCAAACAGGCTCTTCGCAGAAAAGCGCACTGTCAATCGTGCTGCCGGTAAAGCGGTCAATACGGTTGCGCGTCTGGCGCATAGCGGACAATTTCTTGGTAGAAATATAGGTTTCGTCCACCAGCAGCTTGCTGCGCTTGCCGCTTTGCTTATCACCGTCATTGGCAAAGCCGAAAATCTCCTGCAGTTTTCGCTGTGCAGCCTGCATGTCGTTGCCTGTGAGCGCCAGCAGAATTTTGAAGGCTCTGCTGCGCAGAACACCCTTCCAGCTGGTGCCGGGGATAACATAATCCTCGCCACTTTTAAGCTGTACGGCAGAAAGTTTTACACCATCGCTGCCCTCTTTAACATCATCAACATCAAAGTTGCGGACCAGTAATGCCCCCTGCAGCGCGCAGCCAACCTCCAGATAGAAGTTTTCCGCTGCCTTAGCTGCTTCGGCCTTGCCGGTATAAGCAGCCTTCGGCAACTTTTCATCGCTGATGTAGGCCAGCCATTGTTCGGCACTTTTAGCCTGGGCAAAATCAAAATCATATACAGCAACAGCTTCCGCACCGGCAATTTTGCCGTAACCCTTGGTGGTAAGCGAACCTAAGCTGATGCCGCCGGTCAGCAAATCGGCAATGGTTGCTGCCATTTCGCCGTAACAGTCACCCTTCACACTGTAGGCGTTATGCTGATAGGTAATTGCCAGCGGCTTAGCTTCATCACACTCACGCACGGTAAGCTCCAGCAAAACATCGCCCGTAGCTCCGCGCTCCAATGCTTCAAAATCAAATTTTGCACCTGTCTTGGCTACGCCAGTCAGCTCATCAATCGCTACGCCGTCACGCACCACGATTCCCTTAGAACTCAGCACAACATCACTTATATTCAGCATACTCTGGTTAGCATCGCGTCCGTCAATCGAACCGAACAGCTTATCTGCAGCTGCTTTGCCGTAAATTGCCGCAATTTCGTTGCGTAGCACACCTGCCAGGGAGGTACCGGGAATAAACGGCCGTCCCTGCTTATCCTTCAGAATCAGGATATCAGTCAGACCATCATTCGCACCGGAACCAATGCGCATAGGAGATTGCGTTTTCAGTTTACATTGGATAACAATTTTTCTTACCAGCTTTGCTCCACTCATCACTGTTCGCCCTCCTTCTTGCCAAGCTTAACGGCATGGCGCATAAACCACAGCCAGTATTCGCGATAAACCTCATCAGCATTAAGCTCAAACGCATTGCTGCCAATCAGTCTCTGTAATTCACTTTTGCTGGAATAAGCAAGATGAAGCTTGCCTAGCCAATTGATGCCATGATACGGAGGCTTATCTTCTGTTAACAGCTTAAACAACTCGTCACCATCATATTTAATATTCCGCAGGTTATCTTTAGCTTTCTTTTTAAATTCATCGCCCTTAATAATATTTTGGATATCACTCTTAGACTTGTCGCTATACATCAATCCCTCTATACGTTTGAGGATATGGTTGGAATTCTCTAGATTGATTTTCAGCTTGCCGCTCTGCGCATCTTGTGCTGCCTGCTGGCGTACCTCCTGCAGCAAGCGCTCGCGGATAATCCTTTTCGCAGTCTCTTTAACTTCATCACTCAAAACGATATTTTTAAACTGCTTCTGGGGCGGCTTATCAACCAACTCCGGCTTAGTCAGCGGCTGCCAGATGACGAACTGACCAAAGCCGTCCTCGGTACCCTTGCCCAAGCCCTGCAATAAAGCTTCCTGTAATTTGGCGCTGTCAACAGCACCGTTCAGGCGTAACTCAATCAAAGTACCAGCGCTCAAAGCACGCTCCGCCTGCTTTTTCGCCTGCCATACGCCAACGTAGCCGTCAATGCTTTCCGCAGCGGCAAAAACCTGCAGTCCGTCCTTAGCAAGCTCGCAGCCCAGGCGCGCTTCCAGCTCGCCCAACAGCTCGCTAGCCGCCTGCTCCACACGCTGCCAACTGCCAAAAGCGATATACGGAGTCTGCGCCAGCAAATAGAACTTATCGCCCAAAGCAACCTGCTGCGCTTCCTTCACAGGCATTGCAGCATACAGGCATTTGCCGTACTGCGCGCTCTTGGCACGCCCCAGATGCAATACTTTCACGTTCAGCTCCAGCAGAACCTTCTGCAAAAGCTCTGCCACATCATCATCAACAAGATAGGCACCCTTAAACAGCTGCCCTGCCTCCAGATATTCGTAGTTGAACACGTTGCCTTCCCTACTGCTGCCGATAATGCGTTCACCATCACCGCTACGCGACATATGCAACTCAATCTTGGCGTCAGTATCAATCTGATACAGCTTGCTATCCTTCTTAACTACAAAGCCCTGTAGCTTTTTAAAGCCAGCCTTATTTTCTGCAGCGGCAGTCAAATCAACAGTCAGTGTTTTGTCCTTGCTGCGCATTAAAGATAGTGGCATCACAAAGGCATCACCCTGCTCCAGCTCACGACAGCCAATCGGATACGCAGGCAAAAAGCGGACCTTGCCGGACAAAAACAACTCAAAGAAGGTTGCATCCTTATAAGCATCCTTATGAGCGTTCTGCAGCTTGTGCGCATTATTGATGTATAAATGCGCCAAGGCTCCACGAATGGCGCTACCTGGAATATAACGCTTGGTTGTCACCAGAATGTTATCGGCACCACGCTCTGCAAACAGCAACGGATCTATATTTTCTAAAACAAATTCCAGCTTTTTCAAACTCATCACTTCCCTTTGCTTACATCCACCAGACGGCAGCGGATATGACCGCAGCCACGGTTACGCTTTGCTCCGGCATAACGCAGATTCATCAGCGCCTTCTTCAAGATTTCCTGTGCTTTGGGCACATCCTGTAGCAGGCAAATGCTACCTGTAAATTTAAGGTTGGCATCTACATCTACAACACGCAGATTATGCAGACTGCCTTCATCTGCAATACCGTTTTTGTCTATCGCCGTCTGATAACGGACAGAGGTGTAGCTCTCCCACAGTGCATCCTTATCAAAAAGCCCTGGGAAGCTTTCCTGCAGATACTTCCATTGCGTCTGCATTTTCTCATAATTATTCAAGGTTAGATTGTCGATACGCATAACAACCTCATCAGTGCTGCCATGACCGAACAGAGCATCTACCTCTTCTTTGGTAAACCAGGAGCCATTGCTAATTTCAGCCATTTCTATAGCACTTTCGTACAAAAGGCCCTTAAAGCGTTTACCGGGAAAATACGGCAAACCATATCTGTCATGCACAGCTTCGCTATCTAAAATAACGTCGGCCTTGCCACTGCCAAGCTGTAGCGGCGAAAGCAATTTTACTTCAACTTGCAATGATTTCATTATTTCGCCCCCGTTTCACTGTCAGGATAATTAAAATCAATAGCCTCGATGGCATCAATATATCTCGTAGCAAATGTGACCTTATCCTTATCCTCGAACTTATCCCACAGGTCATCTGCCGTAACAGTTGCAAGCTTGTTTTCCTTTTTCACCAGCTCGCAAATTTCCGGGCAGTTCTCCAGGAATATGCTCATACTGTGCTTGTCCTCATGCAGCACACGGCGCAGATCCTTAACCTTATTGCGCGGCATTTTATCGCCTGCCAGCTTTTCACTCAAAGCCAGCAGTCCTTTAACGCTTTGCCTGTCATTTTCCTTGCCCAATACATTATACGGACCATAATGCAGGTTGCCGTTGGCAGATTCGTATTGCTCCTTGCGCAACATTTGGATATCGCCGTATTTTTCACCATGCAGAATTGCAAAATCAAGATAATTGCCGTCATCCTTGCGGGACTTTTCCTTAGCTTCATCGCAAAGCTGCTCTGCCAGCTCATAAGCACGGAAGAAGGGATATTTAGCCGGAACAATGGCTACGCCGGCGCAGCAGCTCAAGCTCCTGCTGATTTGCTTGCCGGTAATTTTTTTGATATGAGTATACAAATCTTCGTCATATAATTTGCCGCTAAATAATTCTTTATCCAGCAAATCTTCGCTGTTGACGTATTCTATAAAAGCCTGCGCATATTGCAGTCCCATACGTCCGGGGCAAATGAAGGTAATATCATCACCGCCAATAATAATCGGGCGCAACGGCAGCAGTCGCTTGTTGCCCTGCTTCAGCACACGCATATCCAAAACATCAGCATAGGAATCATATTCGCTGACAATTTTCTTAACCAGCTTAGCAAAGGCATTTTCAACAGTTTTTCTGACCTTCAGCGACAAGCTTTTGCGTTCCAGCATATCTCGACAATTGCTGAATTTAACACCCATATTGTTACCGTCAATATGAATTACGCTGATATAGCTTTCACCTTCCTTGTAGCCAAGGCTTTCAAGCTCACTGCAGAATTCGAAATCGCCCAGCTCATCGTGGAAGCAGGCTTTAATTTTTCCATCAGCAGGCTTAAAGGCTTTGATTTTTGCCGCCACCTCAGCTGAAACAAGACGCTGATAATCTTTATTATATGTATTTACAGCCTTGCCGCTGTAATCACATTCTATGGTAAAGCCTGTATACGGCAAATCAACCTGTGGCAGAACATTGTTCTGGTTCTCCTTAAGCTGCTTATAAAGTGCTTTTAAAGAATCTTGAAAGTTTTCTTTAGACAAGTCAATTTCACCGATAGCAGCGCCAGTTTTCAAGCCAGGAGCTTCAAGCAGTACCTTCAAGCTCCACTTTTGCACCAGCTCACGACAAATGCGCAAGGATTCCTCACCCTTGCGTACTAATATAAGCATATTGCCGCCACCTATGTAGGCAATTTCGCATTCCATATCCGGATGCTCTTTAGTCATCTCCAGTGCTCCCGCTTTATCCCAATCTGTATCCGGCATTTTCAAGCCAGACTGCTTCAGTACGTTAACCATAGCTTCAGTAAAGATTCCATCTACCAGGAAGGAAGCACCCGTATTCGTTTTCAGCTTATTGCAGCCAAAGACATACTTTTGAATTGAGCGGGTGTCCAACAGGATGGCTCCAACCTTTTCGGTCATTTCAATCTCTCCTTCACATCAATTATTAGCATTCCTTTACAAATACTTATTTAACCATTCGACATAAAACTCTAAAATAGTCTGTTCAGACATTCTACGCACCTCCCTATATAGCACTTTCACTATATACATCTGCGAAAAATATCCTCAAATGGTACTTTTTAGATTGTTTATTTTATATTTCGCTCGCACGCTACAGCGAAGTGCCCCGTCATATCAGTATATCTGCGACTGTAGCGTCCTTCCTATAGGTAATGGCAAAAATCACTATATGCTTAGCCATTTTCTCCTGTCACTTCTTTAGCTGCCAGAAGGTTAATTTTCTCCAAGATTTTGCGTTTTTTACGCACTGTGTCCGCAGCCAAATGCAGGTATTGTCCTAGTAACGCATTATTCAGGATATCCCAAGCCTCTTGCCCCTTATAAAATACTATGTAACCATTTTCCAGATAAAGAACAAAAAGCTTCGGAATATCACTGTCATATTCCATATATAACTTACCGCTCCATTCGCAGCGGTTCAAAGGATAAAGCTTGCGCTCCTTGCTTATAGCGTAGCTTCTGTCGATAATGCTGGCAATTAATTCTTGCTTTTCAAAAATAACATCATCAAAAAATAAAGCTATCTCCTGATTATTCTCCCGCATAACCTCTAAGGACTCAGGACCTCTCAAACGCATAATTGCTTCTACATCATCACTGTAAATCTCTTCTACATTCCATTCACGCAGCTTCGCCAGGATTTTGCCTTTGTTCAGATAGCGCAAATTATTTTTGTAATACTTATAATCTACACCCTCTGTTTTACCTATCCGCTCGATCAGCTCCTTCATTTTTGCCAATCGCTCATTATGCTGCTCATAATTAGCTTCGTTCAGCTTATCTGCCTTACTCCCCTGCATTTTGATTTTATAATAGCCAAAGAACATTTTGCAAAAGGAAACATCTTCTGCACCTGCCTGCTTTTGCTTTGTATATTCATTCATAGCTGACTGAAAAGTCTCAGTAAAAACGATTCCGTCAATTCCTGCACCTGCAGCATTGTACAGATTATTCAACAATACTTTTATAAGCTCAGCTTTTGTACGCTCCTCATTTCTTGCGCTTAACCCACCGTTGGCAAGCTCTGCCGCCAGCTGTTCCAATTTTTCTTTCTCAGCTTCCTGCATATAAATCACCTGCTTTCCACTTTTCCCTTGATAATCAGATTCAAGACTTCGTCAAAGACCTGCTTCTGACCAGACTTGGCATTACCGGCAATAGCATCCAGATAGAAAAGTGATGTGATATCACACAACTCTGAGGTTCCTTGGTTCTCGGATTTTTCTGTTCCGGAATATTTTTTGGAATACATAAGGCAGCGAAGATCAATATTTACCCCCGCCTTTACAACATAGGCCAAAGCAATGAACATACTCAGAGAGTACACCTTCATGCCAAAGGTAAAATCAGCGAAAATCTCGTCATCCTCCTGCAGCAGACCTGCAATACATTTGAAAAATCTAGTAAAGGTTTCATCCTCAAATTTCTTACTGATTTCCACCTCAGTGAAATGCAGGTTAATTTGATGATCAGCCAATATATCTTTTACCTCCTGCATATAAACAGCATAGTTATCAACAGCTGTATTTGTATCACCTTCGCCATGCTCTACAGCAGTAATAATTTCTACAGTGTCGCCATCCTCAACCTCATTGTCAATAAGGTAGCTCAGAGGAAAATCATAATTACGCTCCTTTAAGACAAAATCCTCACTGATATACTTAGTCGGGCAAATTTTTCCTAACAGCATAATTGAAATAAAGACCTTGCGCATTTCAACCTCTCCTTGTTAATCAGATTTATTGTTTTAAACAACAGTCACCAGTGTGTCCTAGTTGTGCATTTAACACAAATTAGTTATTATAGCATTCTATAAAATCAGCTAAATTCCTGCCATATATTTATAAAAGGTAGGTTAATTGTGGTTTCCCAATACACAGAGACTGCGGCAGCCTATAATATCTCCTGCAACATTACGCACCGGTTTACCAGGCTTTACCAGGTCCTTGCGCTCAGGGCAGGCCTGCAGCACGATGTGGGATACAATCAAAATAACTCCTTCCTCCTCCGGTGGCAGGTCAACAACATCGCCCAAAACGATTCTGGTCAACGGTGCGCCGCCCAGGTCGCCAATCAGCTCTTCGTGTTCTTCGCAGCGTGCAACTACGCCGGACGGTTGCAGGGACAGAATTGCCTCTTCAGTTACTACTCTCACTTCATGCGGTGTCAGGTTTTTAATTTTTCTCATGGTTTTCTACTTCCTTTTCTTTTTCATACAAATTGTTTAATTAAAGTATTGCAGGAGTTTTTTCTTATTTTCCTGCTCACTATATAAATCTGCAATGAAAAACAAAATCCGGCACAAAACAGTATTTTTTATAAAAATTGTTGCAGGAAACACCCACCGCAAATGTTGCGCTAATTTTGCGATAACTTTTGTTTTGTTTGCAAATAAGTTTTCAGATGTATGATAAAAGCTCTGTAAGGCGCATAGAACAAGATAAATTCAAGAAAGCACTTGCCAAAAGCTGTTCGATATGTTATAGTAGATTTATCACAACAGGCAAATCATTTGCCAAAAGCCTGCAAGCCTTGCGCCAAGCGCATTTTACTTTTTGCAGACGCGGTAAAATACCGCTGTTGTGACAAAATCGGCTGTTTTTGCTATAAACAGCGTTTCGATTTTCCATTGTAGGGCTTTTAGCCCGCTCTGTGAGCCGTGTGCGAGCCACGGGGTGAAAGGCCAGATTACCGCTTGCGGTATATAAAAAAAGACCTGAAGTCCGTATTCTTACGGACCTCAGGTCTTTTCGTTTGGGCAAAATGCATTAGTCCATTACTTGTGGTTGGGTCGACCTAGTCCAAATTTTGTGCTCGATTAAGACCTGGTACATTTTGTGGTTTCGCTAGTACATTCTTGTGCTCAAGCTAGTCCAAATCTGTGGGTCAACCTAGTACAACTTTTGTGGTCGTAGGCCAAAATACCCTGTTCAACAATAAGCAAAAATGGCTTGTACAAACTAAAATTTCTGTACAAGCCACATCTAAACAAATAAATCCTCCTTCGTTAAAATAGTAATTGCCTATATTACTAAAACGAAGGAGGATTTTTTATCTATGCGTCAGTTTATCACAAATATGCTTAACATTCAAGAGGATAAGATTGAGGAACTACAAACCATTGCGCAGTCCGACGGCTCAATCATTATTAATCTTAAGCTAAAGGTTACCTCTAAGATCTGTCCGTTCTGTTCCGGACCTGTAAAAATTCATGGATACTATCCACGAACTCTCACACACTCTACACTGGTCAACCGTAAATGTAGCATTGTTTATCGCCAAAGAAGATTCCGTTGTCCCAAGTGTTCTTATTCTTTTAACGAACTTAATCCCTTTACTAAAGCCAATGACGGACTAACTCACGAAACCAAAATTAATATTTTGAAAGATTTAAAGCATCCCGAAGACACTTATACCAGTGTTGCTGAACGATACCATGTTTCCAAAGCTACTGTTCTAAGATTATTTGACAAACACGTAGATATTATGCGTAAGCCTTTACCAATGGTATTATCCATGGATGAGCACTATTTTCCTGAATCTGATATGGATTCTCTTTACTGCTACCTGCTCATGAATTTTATCACGGGTGAAGTAATAGATGTACTTCCCACACGCAGAAAGCATTACCTTATTGACTATTTTTCCTCTATCCGTGGAGATATTCAAAACTACACTCTCAAACGCAGCGAACTCAACAATGTAAAGTATATATCCATGGATCTGTATGACAACTTTAGGGATGTTGCACAGATATGTTTCCCAGATGCCATTGTTTGTGCAGACAGCTTTCATGTAACCAAACATCTTACAGATGACTTTAATAAGATTAGGCTAAGATGTGCACGAAATACTGAAAACCATACCTATGAGTATCTTCTAAGAAAATTTAATTTTGTATTTCACCATACTACGGACTTAAATAATGAACCAAAATACAACAAAGCCTTAGGCCATTATATCAATTTAAGAGATATCCGAGACTTACTGTTTGCTCAATTTCCAGAGTTGGAAATTGCTTATAACTTAAAAGAATTGTATCTGAAATTTAATCAGAGTGGAAAATATTACAAAGCTTCGTTACTGTCAATATTTTTGCGCAAATTTCTTCAGACATCCTAGCAGAAGTTTAGTTATATAAGTTTAGCGGTTAGTGCACTTCACCGTTAAATATCAACTAGCTTCTGCTTTAGATACCTTTGCTTATTAAGTTAGCTGTTTTTAAGATATTTTTGCTTCGCAATACAGTTCTTCGGCAAGCATATCTGTTAGATGTTTCATGTTCAAGTAACGTTTTTTGCCCCAATCATTGCTGGCTATATAACGCAATCTTGCACATACAAGCATCAATGCTGATTCACCATCAGGAAACGTGCCAATCACTCTTGTGCGACGCTTTATTTCTCTGTTTACACGCTCAATAACGTTGTTAGTACGTATACGCAGCCAATGCTCTGACGGAAACTCCATATAGGTTAAGGTTTCCTCTAAACCATTTTCTAGTTTATCTGCAGCCTTGTTAAGCTTCATCTCACGTAATCTGAAAATTACTGATTTAGCCTTTTCTTTAGCTGCTGCTTTATTCTCCTGAGCATGAATTGCTTTGAGCATCT